>Ga0138256_10000204_pt1 | contig 70288 bp, 73 predicted proteins | sample KNB2016incub_MG_FD_105486 | JGI IMG/M metagenome (GOLD analysis project Ga0138256, IMG submission 105486) | Active sludge microbial communities from wastewater in Klosterneuburg, Austria - KNB2014incub_MG | ecosystem: Engineered > WWTP > Activated sludge > Unclassified | place: Austria...
AGCGCCATCTGCGCCTGGGCGCTGATCTCACGCCCGACGCGCGACTGGCCGATCCTGATCGCATTCTTTGCCACCGCTCACATCGCGCGCGCCATCTATACGAACGAAGCGCCGCTGAACGAGATGATCTACTTCCTCAACAATGTCGGTGGCCCAGTGCTCTGCGCCGCCTTGCTGCGCCGGTTTGACGGCGTGCTTCAGTTCAAGGACAGAGCGTCGGTCTTCCGCTTCCTGGCGATCGCGGGCATTGCTGCGCCGGCGTTCGCCACCTCGGTGATCGCTGCGGGCTCCGTCTTCAACACTAGTCGATTCGCGCTTGAAGATCTGCGCACTTGGTTTCTCGCCGATGCGCTAAGCTATGTCGTCTTCCTGCCGATCTTCTACAGCATCGCCACCGGCACATGGCGCCAGCTGATATCGCCGCGCCTGCGGACAAAAGCCGCAGTGCTGTTCGGCATCCTGATCACAGCGCACGCTATCGCCTGGTTCGCGCCGCCCACGCTGCACAACTTCTTCACCATCGCGCTGCTGCCCTATCTCATCCTGATGGCGTTCGAGCTTGGCTCGGCCGGCGCCAGCGCCGCGATCGCCGTTACCGCGATCGGCGTTCTCGGCAGGGGATTGCTCGCGTCTCCGCCGGACTACACACCCGCCGACACGACGCAATATCTGCTCACCGCACAATTCTACATCGCCGCACTCGCGACCTGCATGCTGCCGCTTGTGGCGGCGCTCGACGAGAAGAATCGCCTTTATGAATCGGCCTCCCGCGCCCTTGGGGACGCCCAGGCCGCCTGGGGCGAATTGATTGCCGCAGAAGCGCATTATCGCCTGATTGCGGACAACTCCCGCGACATGGTCATGCGGCTCGATCTTGATGGCGCGGTGATCTTCGCATCGCCCGCGTGTCGTACTATCTCTGTCGACGTGCACGCTTTGGAAGGACGCGAGATTCTCGACTTCGTACACAAGGAGGACGTGTCCCGCGTGCGCAGCGAGCTTGAGACTTTCATCGCGGCCCGCGCGATTGATCGGCCTCACACCATTCGCTTGCGCCTTCAGGACGCAGGCGCCAGCTGGCGCACATTCGACGTCAGCTTGACCTTAATCACATCGCGCGGCAGCGAGCCCGAGGAAATCATCGCCAGCCTCCGCGAGGTGCAGTCATGAAATCGCGTCTCACTCAGCAGGCGGGTGTCGCCGTCCGCAAGCTGCGTCTCGCCAAGGGCTGGACGCTGCAGGAACTAGCAGACAAGTCTGGCGTCCCGCTTTCGACGCTCTCGAAGCTCGAACTCGGCCAGTCATCGCTGACCTATGACAAGATCCTGCGCATCTGTAATGCGCTCGACATCGATCCGGGCCTTTCGATTCTCCAGCAGGCGTCCACAACGCCCTCGCCCAGCGCCCGCCGCGCCGTCATCCGCAAGGGCGAAGGCGAGTTGCTCCCTTTTGGCGACCACCACGCGAAAGTCGGCGCCCAGGATCTCCTATCGAAAAGCTTCACGCCGATCCTGCTCACGCTCCAGCCCAGCGACGCGCGCCGCCAGACTCTGCCGGGCGAAGTCTACCTCCACATCATGACCGGCATGGCGCTGCTGCACACCGACATCTACGCTCCGCTCAAGCTCAATCCAGGCGACGCGATCTTCTTTGACGGCGGCACGGAGCACCGCCTCCACGCCGCCAGCAGCGAGCCCTGCACCGCGCTCATGATCGTTTCAGGCGACGAGGGTTTCTGGCGCGAAACAGTCGGTTGATTCTCGAGAACTCTCCCAGCCTGGCGGACGTCCGCGCGAAGCCCGCGCCGCCAAGGTGGGGGCCGCCCAGACCACTCATGCTCAGGCGGCGCGCCGAAAAACGTCCGAAGGCGATCAATTCCTTCAAAGTCTCCGGCCGCGTCCAGTTCGATGTCTTCAACGTCGTACAGGAGGGCGCTTCGGCCACGGAGCAGAACGTCTCCAGCGCCTCTATCCCTCGCGCCTATCTCGGCGTGACGGGCAGGTCTCGTCCGACTGGCGCTATAGAGTAAACCTCGCCTTCCTGCCCGCGCCGACCCGGCCCTCCATCGTCACCACGCTCCGCCGTTCCCAGGATCGCGCATCCGCCATGGTCAAGCGCGCCGCCTGCCACACTGAACAAGCCCTTCACGAGCGCGCATCCAGCATCGCAGTCTTCGACTTCGCGAAGGTGATGAGCATCTGGGTCATCACTGCGGGCGATACGGGCACGGCAGGTGTTAGGTAGTCGAAGGAGGCCGGCCCCCCTGACGACATGTCCAGCCAGCTCCCTTTTTGACTTCCGCTGACTTCCTCTCCTGTGTCACTGATTGTCGCGCCACATCTGGGGACGCGACAGCCGCACATGGCCACGACCATCGATCATCTCGAGGCGCACCACCGCTACACCGTGATCCGCGGCTTCACTGACGCGACTGGCCTGCGCGTACCGTTCGAGACCAGCGGCGTCATCCGCCGGATCGAACTCGATCCGGGCTGGACGCAGATCTTCATCGACTGGGAGCGCGACGAACCGAAAGGCGCAAGCACGCCCCAACGCCTCACCTTCCTGCTCGCCGCCACGGATGGCCCGCGCAACAATCACATGCGCGACTATTTCGAGAAGGGCGAAATCGTCATGCCCCCCCGCCCGGCGAAGCCGGCAAAGCAAACCGACCATGCTCCCGAACATGCAACGACAAAGCGCCCTGCCGAACCACTCGCGCGCTTCAGCGGCAGGCAGCCGCAAGAGGACCTCTGCCTCAACGAACTCACCGTCGCCTGTGACTGCGGCCCGGCCTTCCATCGCGCCGTCTGGCCGCCACGCGGAAATCTCGGCGTCCACGCCTGCCTGCACTGCGGCGCCGTCACCGTCACACGCCAGGTCGGCGATGATGGCCGCTTCACCGGCGACAGCTGGACCGCGTACTGGACCGTTCCCACGCCCCAGCCCGTCGTCGACTGGCTCAGCCGCTTTCCGCGGATAGCGGTGAACCATGCCGGCGCGCCGTGGCGCTGGCCCATGGAAGCTACGCTGGTCCGCTATCCGACCCTGTTCTATCCCGCCGACGCGCGCGTCGCCGACGAGGCCGAACTGAAACGCCTCGAAGACACGCTCTTCGATGCGCAGTCCTCGCTCACACGCGCCGATCGCCAGTCCTCCGCCTGCGGTGACATTTCCGCTCCGCCCGAGGGCGTCAGCCAGGACTTCGCAAACTTCCTCGCCGTCCACCGCGCGCTCGGCCAGCGCTCGTCCAGCGACGTTGACGCGTTGCGCCATAACGCCCACCTGCTCAGCGCCGCATCCGAACTCGCAGCAGCGCTCCTCCTCCGCCGCCAGGACGCCTACCGTGTCATGATGCGATGGCTGGCCGACGCAGACGAAGACACGTTCAGCGCCGGCATCGCCATGCTCCGCGACAGCCGCCCCCTCTTCTCCGGCCCCGACGACCCAAGGCTCGCGCCCGAACTCATCAAGCTGATGAACGACCTGCCCCTCGGCGAACGAATGAATGTCCCCGGTCGCGTCGAAAGCTGCCTCAGATTCGAGGCCTTCCTCGTCGCCATCGCCGACCTCGGCGCCAATTCCATGCAGATGCAGGACGGCATCCGCGCCCTTCGCGTGAAGATCGCAAGAAAAGACGACACCCTTCTCGAAGCCATGGGCATCGTCCTCAACGAACTCAACGGCATCGACAATCGCCCGGCGCAGTATCGCTAGCGCGCCTCCATCCGAGCGTGCCATCACGCCTTGCCAAAATAATGCGAGCCGGCCCTTCGCCTCAGCGTATACATAGAGATTTTCGCCCAACGCCCTCGCTAGCGCACGCTATGCGTGCAATCACCTCCTCCTGCGATGCGAATAACGATGAAGCCCGGCGGATTGTTATCAGCCCCTTGGCGGAGGATGACCTGTCAAATGTCGCCGCATGGACAGCCGCTAACTTTGGCGTCCGACAGGCAATAGCCTAGGTCGAAGCCATCATCGACACGGTTGAGGAGCCCCTAGCGGAGGAGCCGCATCCGCGCAGCAAAAAGCGATGAGATCATACCAGGCTTGCATAGCCTCGACATGGCCAAGCCTGGTCGCCGGGGGCGGCATCTCATCCTCTACCTTGAAGGTCCAGCCTCCCTGAGTGTCCTCCTTATCCTGCATGACAGCATCGAATTTTCCAGACGTCTGCCCGGTTACGAGGCGTAAGCCTGCTCACAGCGTGAGTGTGGGAGATCCGCAATTGCGGACAACGCCATCGGCGCGCGCAATCGACCTGCGTCGGGATTTTCGAACTAAGCGTTGCTCGAGCCACGGCCTTCGCGGAAAAGCATGGGCTGACCCCAACGCCGTCCCTCGTTCGGCGGGGACAACACAAGCACCATCCGAATGATCCCTCTGGCTAGATCCCGCGTTGCAAGTGATGTTTTGACGTGCTGGCGCGTTGGTCGGGTGCAGACTTGTCTTCGGCCTGTTAGTGCACGATGGCAGGCGCGATCTGCTTAGCTGTCTAAGACGCTCGCCTCACCGGCTGCGCTCCTCAAGCGGACGCCGCGCCTCGAAATAAACCCTGGCGGCAGGCACGCTCACCAGCTCCCGCTCCGGCCAGCGCAGCGTCGTCAACCGCCCGCCGAAACAGCAACCACTATCAAGACAGATCGTGTTGTTGATCCACTCCACCATCGGCGCGGCGACATGCCCATAAACGATGGCCGCCTCCCCCGAATACGCTCGCGCCCAATCCCGCCGGACCGGATAGCCATCCTCATCCGCGCCCCCGGTCGTATCGCCATAAAGTGCGAACGAGCGAACCTTCCCATCCAAGCGCCCGATCATGTCCGCTCCCAGTCCGGCATGCGCCACGACGAGCCGGCCGCGATCAAGCCAGAGATAAGGCGGCAGACGCGCCATGAAATCCCGCGCTGTCGCCCTGAACGCCGGGCTCTCGGCCTCCATCTGGTCGATCGACATCTGCAGGCCATTGCCGCGCGTGACATTCGCACCGCTGAGCCAGCGGCCGAGCTTGTTGTCGTGATTGCCCTCTACGCAAAGACCCGTCCCCGCCTCGACCATCCTCATCGCAATGCGCAGCACATCCGGCGTCCGCGGCCCGCGGTCGACGAGATCGCCAACGAACACGAGCACCCGCCCCGCCGGCGGCGTCACGCTCACATCCTGCCCGGACCACTCGACCCCATAGCCAAGCTCCGCCAGCAACAGCTCCAGCTCATCGCCGCAACCATGGACATCGCCGACGATATCGAACGGTCCCGTCAGTTCACGGCGGTCGAATGTCTGGCGCGAGCCTGGCATCGCTCAGAGCGTCCGTGCGATCAGGATCTTCATGATCTCGTTGGCGCCGCCATAGATGCGCTGGATCCGGCTGTCGCGATACATGCGGCTGATCGGGAACTCGTCCATAAAGCCATAGCCGCCATAGAGCTGAAGGCAGCGGTCGATGATCTTGCCCTCGAGATCCGACACCCAGTACTTCGCCATCGACGCCGTCGCCGCATCGAGCTTGCCTTGCAGATGCGCGCCGATGCAGTGGTTGACGAACACGCGCGCCACCGTCGCCTCGGTCTTGCATTCGGCCAGCTCGAATTGCGTGTTCTGGAAATCCAGGATGGCCTTGCCGAAGGCCTTGCGACCCTTGACGTACTGGATCGTAAGTTCAAGCGCCCGCTCGATCGTGGCGATGCCCTGCACGGCAATGTTGAGGCGCTCCTGCGGCAGCTGGCTCATCAGCTGGTAGAAGCCCTTGCCCTCTTCCGCGCCCAGCAGGTTGTCAGCGGGAACCTTCACATCGTTGAAGAACAGCTCCGACGTATCCTGCGCAGGCTGGCCCAGCTTGTTGAGATTGCGGCCGCGCTCGAAGCCTTCGGCGCCGTCAGTCTCAAGCATGACGAGCGAGATGCCCTTGGCGCCCTGCGTCGGGTCTGTCTTGGCGACGATGCAGATCAGGTTGGCCATCTGGCCATTGGTGATGAAGGTCTTGGACCCGTTGATCACATAACCATTGCCGGATTTCTTCGCGGTCGTTTTCACGCCCTGCAGATCGGAGCCGGCGCCGGGTTCGGTCATCGCAATCGCGGAAATCAGTTCGCCGCTCGACATGCGGGGGAGCCAGCGCTTCTTCTGCTCTTCAGTCCCGTAATGGATGATGTACGGCATCACGATCGCGTTGTGCAGCGAGGCGCCGAAGCCATCGACGCCCTTGAGGCCGATCTGTTCCATCAGGATGACTTCATGGCGATAATCGCCGCCCATGCCGCCATATTCTTCCGGCGTGGAGAGGCCAAGCAGGCCGGCCTGCGCCGCCTCTTCCCACATCGCTCGCTCGACGATCTTGTCCTTGCGCCACTTCTCGACGCGCTCGGGCGGCGCCGTCTGTTCGAAGAACCGCGCCACGGAATCCTCGAACATGCGGATGTCTTCCTCCCGCATGAAGTCCGGACGCTCGACGTTCAGGACGGACATAAGGGCTCCCGTAAAATCGGATGGCAGGTTACGTGCGCGGCATCGTGCACAGCCACGCGCCCAAGTCCACGCAAGAGCTCGAGCAGCGAGCTTTAGGCCGCCTTCTCTACGAACACCGTGCCCGCTGAATAGCCGGCGCCGAACGAGCAGATCAGCCCCTTCTCGCCCGGCCTGAAATCGCTCGAGTGCTGGTGGAAGGCGATGATCGACCCCGCCGAAGACGTGTTGGCGTAGGTATCCAGCACGGTCGGGCTTTCGTCCTCACTGGCTTCGTGGCCCAGCACCTTGGCGGCGATCAGCCTGTTCATGCCGGCATTGGCCTGATGCAGCCACATGCGTTTGAGGTCGCTCGCGCGGATGCCCAGCCTGTCCATCTCGCCCTGGATCATGGACGACACCATCGGCACGACTTCCTTGAAGACCTTTCGACCTTCCTGGACGAACAGCTTGTCGGCCTTGTCCACGCCCGACGGGTCGCCGCGATTGAGGAAGCCGAAATTGTTGCGGATGTTGTTGGAGAACTGCGTCTTGAGATGCGTGCCCAGGATCGACCAAGATCCCTTGGGCGCAATCTCGTCCGCCTCGATCAGGACCGCCGTCGCCACGTCGCCGAAAATGAAATGGCTGTCGCGGTCGGTAAAATTGAGATGGCCCGAGCAGATTTCCGGATTGACCATCAGCACGGTCTTCGCATGCCCAGCGCGCACGAAGTCCGCCGCGGTCTGGATGCCGAACGTAGCCGAGGAGCACGCCACATTCATGTCGAAGGCAAAGCCTTCCGCGCCAATCGCCGCCTGCACTTCAACGGCCATCGCTGGATAGGCGCGCTGCATGTTGGAAGCGGCGCAGATCACCGCGTCGATATCCTTGCCCTCACGGCCCGCCTTCGCCATCGCGTTCCGCGCCGCGTTGACGGCGATCTCGGCCAAAACGGAAATCTGGTCATTGGGCCGGTCAGGAATATGCGGCCGCATCACTTTCGGATCGATCACGCCGGACTTGTCGATCACATAGCGCGACTTTATGCCCGACGCCTTCTCGATGAACTCGACCGACGAATGCTGTTTGGCCTGCAGCGTGCCCGCCGCAATCTCCTCAGCGTGTTCGGCGTTCCAGCTATCGGTCCAGGCGTTGAGGCTGGCCACCAGTTCGGCATTCGAAATCGCGTGCGGGGGCGTGTAGAGACCAGTCGCCGAAATGACGGGACGCGACATGAAATACCTCGTGTAACTGTGCGTGGTTTAGACCCGAGGCGGAAGAGCGTCGAGTAGAGAGCGCTGACGCGACGTAAGCACCGGCAGGCCGCCAGGAGATGAGAGGCGCCGTTTTCATGGCTGCGCCTCGGCCTTGCCTGCCCTGGCCTTATCAACAATCAGCCGCCGGATATGGAGAATTCGCCCGTTCAACTATCGGCTGACAGATCCGCCGGCCCATGTCACCAAACTGACTTGGGGGCTTGACACGCGCGGAGCTCGCCTAGACAGTGTCAAGTAGAATGATAGGCGGTCCATGACATCTCTCACGCGCACCACCGGCAGGGACGACGTCCGGGCCGAAATTCTCAATGCCAGCCTGCAATTGATGAACGAGGGCGGCCTTGGCGCGCTATCGATGCGCGAAGTCGCGCGTCGGGCGGGCGTGAGCCACCAGGCGCCCTATCACTATTTTCAGGACCGCGAGGCCATCCTCGCCGAGCTCGCCGGCGAAGGCTTCGACCAGTTGTACGATTACATGATCAGCGCGGTTGGCCTTGTTCGTGACAAGGCGTCAAAGAACCGCGCCATGGGCGAGGCCTATGTCCGCTTCGCGCTCAATCATCCCGAACTCTTCCGTCTCATGTTCCGGAACGAGATGTGCGACCTGTCGCGCTATCCTGAAGCCAGGGCGAAGGCCGAGAAGTGTTTCAACGTGCCGGTTGAGATCCTCGGCGCCAGTGGCACGCTGGACGACAAGACCGATCCTGAACTTGTGCCCGTGATTGCCTCGTGGGCGATCGCCCACGGTCTCGCCACGCTTCTGCTTGAGGGCAAGCTGCGCGAATCGTTCGGTGAAACACGCGACCAGAAGGAAGCCGCCGCCAAACGCGTGATTGCCTTCTTCGCCGACCAGACGGCGAAGTAGCAGCCTTTCAACACCAGGCGCCGGAAATCGGGATCACCTGTCCCGACACGAACCCGCTCTGGCCGAGGGCCAGAAGCTCGACCAGCGCGGCCACTTCCTCCGCGGCGCCAAGCCTGCCCAGGGGTACGCGCGCGAGAAGCTTTGGTCCCTTGACCGGGTCTTCCAGCAGCGCCTTGGGATAGTAGGTCTCGGTCTGGATGAAATTGGCCGCAACTGCATTGACCGAAATCCCGTCGCCCGCGACTTCCAGCGCCAGCGTCCGCACCACGCCGTTCACCGCCGCGCGCGCGGCCGCATAGGCGGCAAAGCCGGGTATGCCGCCGATCGGACCAGACGAGGACCCGAACACGATGCGCCCGGCCTTGCCCGGCCGCATCGCTCTCACCGCAGCGCCTGCGAACGCGATCGATTCGGCGGCAAGACGCTGGAAGTACGCCATGAGCTGTTCGACGCCGAGGTCTTCCACATTCGTGCGTGGCGCGGGCATGGCCGGTGAGATGACGATGGCGTCGAGGCGCCCGCCAAATCGCTCCGTCGCGCGGGCGACAAGCTCGGCGGGCGACGCCCAACCAAGAATCTCGACGCCCAGCTCCTCGCCATCCCTGACGATCCCCGGATCGCACGCAATCACGTGCGCGCCAGCCTTGCGCAGCCGCTCGGCGATAACCGGGTTGGCGAAGCCTTTCAGGTCGGTGATGAAAACATTGGCCATTCACTCGCCTCCTCCGGCGCTATCGTTGGCTTCGTGCTCGGCGGATGCGCAAGAGATCGACCAGCGATAGAGGGAGTATACGCGCGCAGCCAGCATGCGGAAGGCATGACGCGGCCGCTGTGCGGGTCCTGACAAGAGGACCGATCTACGCTGCGTTCTTCGCGGCGACGCCGCGCAGCAGGCTGACATACTTCGCCGCGAGTTCGCGCGAGTCGACCGGCTTGGAGATATAATCGCTCATGCCCATGGCGAGATAGCGCTCCTTGTCGCCCCGCATGGCGTCGGCTGTCAGCGCTATCACGGGAATGTCCTTCCACAGCTCGCCGCTGTTGCGGATGCGCTTGATGGTTTCGCCGCCGTCCATCACCGGCATGTGGACATCCAGCAGCACGATATCGAATGGTTGTTCGGCCAGACGCGCCAGGGCTTCCTCGCCATTTGCCGCCTCGACGATCGCCGGGCTGAGCTGAGTCATGAGTAATCGCGCAACCTTGCGATTGACCGGGTTATCATCAACCAGCAGCACGCGCGCGTTCAGGACGGAGCGCGCCTTGCTTTCATCTGGCGCCGCTTCGACCCGTTCGCTCGAAACCGCCTGCGGCCTGGCGCCCTTATCAGCGATGAAGGTGAGGCGGAAAATCGATCCTTCCCCCGGCGCGCTATCCACCGAAACATCCCCGCCCATTAGCTGCGCTAGCTGGCGCGTGATCGCTAGACCTAGTCCCGCGCCGCCAAAGCGCTGATTGATCGAAGCATGGGTCTGCGTGAACGCGCCAAACAACCGCGACATCGTCTCGCGATCCATGCCGATGCCTGTGTCGCTGACAGATATGTGCGTGCGCCATCGCGCGTTGGGCAGCCGCTCGGCTTCAACCCGCAGCGTGACGCCGCCGGTCTCGGTGAACCTGATCGCGTTGGACAGAAGGTTGGCGACGCACTGCCGGACGCGGACCGGATCGTAGCGCAGCACGGACGGAACATTCTCCTCGATCGAAAGCTGGAGAGCGATGCCGCGCTCCTCGGCGCGGCCAAGGAAAAGCTGGCGAACGCGCTCCATCGTCTCCGCGATATCGCTGTCTACCGGCGCAATCTCCATCTTGCCGGCTTCGATCTTCGAAATGTCGAGCACATCGTCGAGCAACGCCATCAGCGTCTGGCCGGATTTCGAGATGATGCCGATGCGCCCCTTCTGCGCCTCGGTCAGCGGCTCTTCCTGAAGGACTTGCGCCATGCCCAGGATGCCGTTGAGCGGCGTGCGAATATCGTGACTCATCGATGCGAGGAAGTTCGACTTCGCGAGGGTCGCCGCTTCGGCCTGAAGCTCCGCCTCGACCAACGCCAGCTCCTGCTCCTTCTGTTCGTGAATATCCAGCATCAACCCGACGGCGCGTACGTGCTCGCCGGCTGCGTTGCGCTGGACGCGCGTGAACATGCGCATCCAGCGGCCTATTCCGTCCGGCCGGTAGATGCGCGTGTCGATGCTTTCAACGGCATTGGTGCGCAGGCACCGCTCCCAGCTCGCGCGCACGGCGGGCTGTTCCTCATCCATGTAGAATCCGAAGGGATTGACCCGTTCACGCGCAAGCGCTTCCTCGCCTGCGATTTCCTTGAACTGTTCAGACGACCAGCGGTCTCCGCTTTTCAGGTCGATTTCGTAGACGCCCGCCCTGGCCGCGGCCATGGCCAGCTCGAGCCTGCCGGTCGCAAGGTCCGCCTTGTCGCGCGCAAGGGCGAGTTCGGTGACGTTCTGACTGACGCCAAACATCTCGAACTTGCCAGATGGCGTTTGTCGGCCCGCACGATAGTTAACGCGCACCGTCTTCCATCCGCCAGTGCGATCACGATAGCGCATCTCGCTGTCGGCCGCCCCGCCCTTGGTGGTGAGCCGTTGGCGAATGTCCCTGTCCTTCGCCCTGTCGTCGTTATGCTGAAGCGCCGTGACTTCGTCGAGCGACAGGGCGCCGCTGTCGGCGCCCGCAAAATGATAGACCTGTGCGAGCGGATCGAAGCGCCAGGTGTAAAGGTCAGAGTCGGCTATCAGCTGCTCGCGGACAGTATGCGCTGCAACCGCCGCGGTGAGCGCCAGCCATTCCGCCGACACATCCACCAGCCGCACAATCTCGCGGCCGGGTATGGCCGGCGTTCGATCGAGCCGGATCCAGCTTTCATGGCCCCCCTCGCGCAGATGGAAACAGTTGGCGCCGATCGAGCGGGCTTCATCAACCGACAGACCGCGCATCAGTTCAAGAATTTCAATTCCGACGAGATGCTCTGCCGGGCCATTGAGACGCGCAGCGAAGGCCGCATTCACCTCTGTGACACGATCGCGCGCGTCGACGACGCAGCACGGTATCGAACCGACAACCGCCTGTGCGACAGCTGGCGTTTCCAGAAGTTTGGTTGGCGTCATCGCCCCATTGGCCTGTCCGTAAACATAACGAGCGGAAATCTTTACGGCCGATTGGTTTCCCGAGGGTTCTCGCGCTGTGAATCGTCCCAACGCCCAAAAAATGCCCTGGCCCCTATGGACTCCCCGCGACTTTCCGGCATATATAACTGACCGGTCAGTTATTAAAAGAACCGCATGTCTGAATCTTTCCCAGCCTCCTCCCCCAAATGGCGTCGCCGCGCCGATGCGCGACCCGCCGAAATTGTCCGGGCGGCCTACGAAGTCTTTGCTGAAAAGGGCTTCGCCGCCGCCCGGCTGGACGACATCGCCAAGCGCGCAGGCGTCTCGAAGGGCGCTCTTTATCTCTATTTCGAAACCAAGCAGGACATTTTCGAAGCCGTCGTGAAAGACGCGGTGGCGCCGAACATAGGCGCGATCGAGACCTTTGCGCTGAGCTTCCCCGGCCCGTTCGAACAACTGCTTGGCATGATGATCCCGCGCGTCGCCGAACTGGCTCAACAGTCGGCCCTGGGTAAGGTCATCAAGATGGTTATCGGTGAATCAGGGAACTTCCCCGAGATCGCCCGCATCTGGCACGACGACGTCATCGCCAAGGGCATCGGCCTTCTGACCAGCCTCGTCGCACGGGCCCAGGAGCGTGGCGAAGTTCGCCCTGGAGATCCGCGCCAGCACGCCCTCTCGATCGCCAGTCCGCTCCTCGTGGCGGTGATCTTTCGCGAGACGTTTGTCCCCGTCGGGGCGAAGCCTTTCGACATCCCCAGCCTCATGCAGCAGCATCTCGACACCGTGCTGCCCGGACTTCTGACGAGCCAACCATGAAACCGCAGCAGATCCTGATTGGCGCACTCCTGCTTGGCGCAGCTGGGCTCGGCGCCTTCCTTGCCATCGGCGGCGGCGATGATCGCGGAGCTGTTCTCTCCGGTTATGTGGAGGGCGAGCCGCTCTATCCCGCCTCGCCGGTCGCCGGACGTCTTGTTGAGCTCGGCGTGCAACGCGGCGATGTGGTGGCGCAGGGCGTCACACTTTTCGCCATCGATCCGGCCCAGTCACAGGCCGCGCGCGATTCTGCACTGGCAGAAACGGAAGCTGCAAAATCGTTGGCCGCGGACGCCAAACGTGGACAGCGCCCCGCAGAGCTTGGCGTCATCGAGGCTCAGCTCGCAGCCGCGCGCGCCGTTCTCAGCGAAGCTGATACATCGCTAAAGCGCGTGCAGCCGCTGGCCGAAGCCGGCGCGGCGTCACGCGCGCAACTCGACACTGCTGTCGCGGCCCGCGCCAAGGCCGCAGCGAATGTCCGCGCGATCGACAAGCAATTGCAAGCGGCGCGCCTCGGGGCCCGCGAGGATCAGGCGCGGGCCGCGCAGGATCGGGTGCGACAGGCGGAAGCAGTGCTGGGCGCAGCCGAAGCGCGGCTAACCGATCTGTCGCCGCAGGCGCCGGCTGCAGGCCGCATCGAGGACGTGTTTTTCCAGGCCGGCGAATGGGTGCCGGCAAACCAGCCCGTGTTGTCATTCATTCCCGATGATCGCGTGCGCCTGCGCTTCTTCGCGCCCCAGAATGGCATCGCAGCCTACGCTATTGGCGCGGAAGTGAGCTTTGCGTGCGATGGCTGCGCGAAGGATCTGAAAGCGAAGATCACCTACGTCTCCCCTCGCCCCGAATTCACCCCGCCGGTCATCTACAGCCGAGAGGCGCGCGATCGCATGGTGTTCCTGGTCGAAGCAGCGCCCGCCACAACCAAAGGCCTCACGCCAGGTCAGCCCATCGATGTCGCGCCCCTGAAGGCCGCTTCAAAATGAGCGCCGACCTGGCCATCGACGTGCAGGGCCTCAACAAGTCATTTGGCGACAAGCATGTCGTGAAGGACTTCTCGATCGAGGTTCCACGCGGTCGCATCACCGGCTTCCTGGGCCCCAATGGCTCAGGCAAGACGACCACGCTACGGATGTTGTGCGGCCTGCTCACGCCCGATAGCGGGGCTGGCAAATGCCTGGGCCTCGACATCGTCAAGCAGTCCGACCAGATCAAGCTGCGGGTCGGCTACATGACGCAGAAGTTCTCGCTCTATGATGACCTGACGATCGAAGAAAACCTGATGTTCATGGCCCGCGTGCACGGGCTGAATCGCCGTCAGGAGCGGGTGAAGGACGCGCTGGATCGCCTCGGCCTATACGAACGCCGCAAGCAGCTTGCCGGGAAACTCTCGGGCGGCTGGAAACAACGCATGGCGCTGGCGGCGACCACGCTGCATGAACCGGAGCTGCTATTATTGGATGAGCCGACAGCGGGCGTCGACCCGCAGGCGCGGCGCCAGTTCTGGGACGAGATCCACGCCCTGTCTGCGGCCGGGCTGACCGTGCTGGTCTCCACCCACTACATGGACGAGGCCGAACGCTGCCACGATATCGCGTACATCGCCTACGGCACGCTGATGGCGCGCGGAACGGCGAGCGAAATTCTCGCCAAGGTCGGCCTTGTGACTTGGGAAGGCGAAGGGCCGGGCGTCGATCGGCTGTCGCCAGAAATCGCGAAATTGCCCGGCGTCGAAGCCGCGGCGCCCTTCGGCGTTACGCTGCACGTGTCGGGCACGGACGAACATGCCGTCGATGCCGCGCTCCAGCCCTATCGCCGCGCGCCTTTCACATGGACGCGCACTCAGCCCACGCTTGAGGACGCTTTCATCCACCTGATGGGCCGGTCAGAGGACAACTTCCGATGATCGCCGCTTCGCGCAATGCCTGGGCGATGCGCATACTCGCAGTGCTGACCAAGGAATTCGTCCAGCTCACACGCGACAGGCTCACCTACGCGATGATACTGATGATTCCCGTCGTGCAGCTTTTGTTGTTCGGCTATGCGATCAACAACGAACCGCGCCATCTGCCGACCGCAGTTCTGGTGCAGGACAATTCAACTCTTGCACGCTCAACACTGGCCGCGTTCGTCAACACGCAATTCTTCGACATCACGCACGAAGCGCATTCAATCGAGGAGCTGGATAAGCTGTTGCGCGAAGGCAAGGTGCAGTTCGCCATTACCATTCCGGGGGATTTCACGCGTCGCGTGGCGCGGGGCGAGGGCGCACAGGTGTTGCTTGAAGCCGACGCTACAGACCCTTCTGCGACAGGCGCGGCAGTTGCAGCGGCCAGCGGATTGCCAGCACAGGCGCTCATCCACGACCTGCCCGGCGGCCTTGCCGCGCGCTCACCCCAGCCTCCACCGTTCGAAGTCGTCGTGCATCGCCGCTACAATCCCGAAAGCATAACCGCCTACAACATCGTACCCGGCCTGCTTGGCGTCATCCTGTCCATGACGCTGGTGATGATGACGGCTCTTTCGGTGACGCGCGAGACGGAGCGCGGCACGATGGAATCGCTTCTGGCGACGCCTGCACAGCCCATCGAAGTGATGATCGGCAAGCTCGCGCCTTATGTGATGGTCGGCGCGCTGCAGACCATCGTCATTCTGGTAATGGCGTCCGTACTTTTTCACGTGCCTATGGCAGGCGGATGGATCGCGCTCGTCACGGGCGTGTTGATGTTTATCACCGGATCGCTGGCGCTTGGTTTCCTTATTTCAACGGCTGCACGCACACAGCTTCAGGCGATGCAGATGTCGTTCTTCTACATGCTGCCTTCGATCCTGCTGTCCGGATTCATGTTTCCGTTTCGCGGCATGCCCGGCTGGGCGCAGGCGATCGGCGAGGCGATTCCCGTTACACACTTCCTCCGCGTCGTTCGTGGGGCGCTGCTGAAAGGCGAGGGCCTGACCACGTTGTGGCCAAGCCATGTCGCCCTTGGGATTTTTGTCTGCGTCGTCACGGCGCTGGCGATGCTGCGCTATCGTCGCACGCTCGACTAGTTGAGCTTCAGCTCGCCCTCACCCTTCACGCCATCCCAGTACTTGATGCGCCTGGCGTGGACCTTGATCAGCACGAGACCAGGCGTGTCGACGCCCTCCTTGAACCACATGGCGAGATCCTTGGCCCAATGCTCTTCGAACTGCGCCTTGTCGCGGATCAGCTCCGCCTGGCCTTCAACGGTGGCGTAGAAGTGATGCTTGCCCGCGAAGGCAAGAGAGACGTTCGGGTCACGCCCGATCTCGCCGACCGTCCGGGTTTTCTCTTCGGTGAAGAACCAGTTGTCGCCGTCATACTCGACTTCGCCATTGTTGCTCATGAAACGGCAGGCGATTTCACCGCCCGCGGCATGAGTGGACAGCGAGGCGGTGTCGATGCCTTTCATCTTCTTCGCGAGATCGTGGAGCGTCAGTTCGGACATGGCGATTTCCTCGTTGGACTACCGCCGATGAACACGTGAGTTTGCGTGGCGTTCCTGACAGGAAACCCATACGCAGAAGATGGATTTGCAGATGCTAGTTGGCCTGGCTATTCGGCGGCCTTCGCATCGACATTCCACACCCGGCGATGGAACGCCCAGGCGGTGGAGACGACTGTGTCGATATCCGAAAGCTTGGGCGTCCAGCCAAGTTCACGACGGACCTTGGTGGTGTCAGCATAGAGCGCAATGGCGTCGCCCGGGCGACGCGGGCACATCGTGACGGGAACCGGGCGGCCCGTCGCGCGCTCGACCGCCTGCAGCACTTCAAGCACCGTGTTGCGATTTCCCGAGCCGAGATTGAGCTGGAGGTTGCCCGAACCGGCGGCAAGACGGCTGGCGGCAAGGATGTGCGCTTCGGCCAGGTCGGTCACATGGATGAAGTCGCGAATGCAGGTGCCGTCGGGCGTTGGATAATCATTGCCGAACAGCTTCATCGGTCCGCCAAGACCGACAGCCGCTTTCAGAGCGTTCGGAATGAGGTGCGTTTCCGGATCGTGCTCTTCCCCGGTCTCGCCTTCAGGATCAGCGCCGGCGGCATTGAAATATCGCAGCGCCGCAAAATTTAGCCCATGCGCCTTGCTGATGTCTTCGAGGATCTGCTCGCACATCAGCTTGGTGCGGCCATAGACGCTGACCGGCTTCTTGGGCAAGTCCTCTGTCAGCGGCAAGCGTTCGGGGTCGCCATAGATCGCGCAGGTCGACGAGAAGACAAGGTTCTTCACCCCCTCTTCCAGCATCACCCTAACCAGGTTCAGCGTGCCGGCGACATTGTTGTCGTAGAAATGGGCGGGGTCCTTCTCGCCTTCCCCGACCTCGATCCGGGCTGCGAACTGCATCACGGCGCCGGGCTTGTACTCGCGGATCGCAGCGCGAACACCATCGGCGTTGCGGATATCGGCCCGGACCAGCGGCCCCCAGCGCACGGCATGTTCATGTCCCGAGCTGAGATCATCCAGGACAATCGGCTCCAGACCCGCCAGGCGGACAGCCTTGGCGGCGTGAGAGCCGATATAACCGGCCCCGCCAGCAATCAGGATACGTTGAAGGGTCATGCACGCGCCTCGTGTTGACGCTGTTTATGCAAGGCGCGTGCTGGGATGAACAGGGTTAACTGGCCGAGATTGACATGAGATTGCAGGCCCGCGAAGCGTGGGGCAGCAGATTGGTAAACCCCGCCCATGACCTTCACCCTCCCCGCGCCCACCGCCGCCGAGCGGAACCAGCTGGCGAAGCTGTTTGCGAGCATTGCCTCGCAGGCGGGTGTTGTCGTGATGGAAGTCTATGAAAGCGCCTTCGAGACGCGCACCAAGGCGGACTACAGCCCCGTGTCCGACGCGGACGAGCGGGCCGAGGAAATCATCCTCGCGCGCCTGGAAGAAGCGCTGCCCGGCGTGCCCGTGCTGGCCGAAGAGCGCGCCGCGCGCGAAGGGCTGGCCGAGAAAGTGGCCGAAGCTTTCCTGCTTGTTGACCCAGTCGATGGCACCAAGGAGTTCGTGCAGCGCAAAGGCGATTTCACGGTCAACATCGCCCTGATCTGCGGCGGCAAGCCGATGGCCGGCTGCGTCTACGCGCCGGCCCGGCGCGAGATGTATTTCGGCGGCGCGGACGCACGCCTGATCGAGGCGTTCGCACCGGGCGAGATGTTGCGCGAAGGCCGCCTGCTGAAAACACGCGCCTATCCCGCCGAAGGCCTGACGGCGATGACATCGTCCTCGCATCTGGACGAACGAACCAAGGCATTCCTCGCGGACCATAAAATCGCATCGCAGACCGCTATCGGCTCCTCGCTAAAGTTCTGCTGGCTGGCGGCCGGCAAGGCTGACGTCTATCCCCGCTGGGGGCCGACGATGGAGTGGGACACTGCAGCAGGCCACGCTGTGCTGAACGCAGCGGGCGGACAAATGCTCAAGCCTGACGGATCGCCTTTCACCTACGGCAACGGGACCGAGGGGTTCCGGAACGGGCCGTTCGTGGCGTGGGGCGGCGAGCCGGTCTAGCCTTTCGCGCCTGCTTGGTGCAGGACACGCCGTCCACAAATCTCACGAGCCTCGCCATGACCGATACGCTGCCCGACCGCCTCAGCCAGAACCCGAAGAGCCCTTATTACAACAAGGAACTGCTCGAGCGCGGCATCGGCATCCGCTTCAACGGGCAGGAAAAGACAAATGTCTGGGAATACTGCGTCAGCGAGGGCTGGGTGCGCGTGGTCGCCGGCGTCGCGATGGACCGCAAGGGAAATCCAATGACGATGCTGCTCAAAGGCGCGGTGGAGCCCTATGTCGACGGCCGCCCCACGGAATAACTACGCGCGGAGCGTATCGAGAAAGCGGCTGAAGATCTGCAGGCCTTTCTCGATTTCCGACACGGCGAGGAATTCGTCGGGCTGGTGAGCCTGATCGATCGAGCCTGGCCCGCAGATGACCGCCGGAAATCCCGCACGCTGAAACTGCCCGGCCTCTGTCGCAAACGCCGCAACGCGCAGCGTGTTGTCGCCGGTCAGCGCGCGAATGAATTGTTCAGCCGCGCTGTCACGGTCGACCTTGAGCGGCGGAGCGTTGGCGCGCAGCTCGACCGTCACGCCGCATTCGGGGCCGCGAGCCGCAAGCTTCGCGTGGACGCGTTCGACTTCAGCGAAAAACGGCGCCAGCAACGCATCGGGATTGTTCCCCGGAACAGTCCGCACGTCGAACACGAACCTGCACTCGCGCGCGAGAATGTTCGGAGCAGTGCCGCCACCGATCTCGCCAACAGTGATTGTCGTCCATGAAGGATCGAAATCCGACGACGTGGGCGCATTCGCTTCCTGCTCGCGCGCGATGCGGCGCAGGACGGCGAGAAGATCGAGCGCTTCATGAATGGCGGAAGCGCCAAGACGCGGATCGGATGAATGCGCCGCCCTGCCGGTAATGCGCACCTCGTAATCGCGGATGCCCTTATGGGCGGACAATACGCCCCACAATGTCGGCTCGCCAACCCACACCACGCTGGGCGCCGAACCGCTCGCGGCGATCTTCGCGATCATCGGCTCAACGCCGGCGCAACCAACTTCCTCGTCATACGAGAAAGCAAAGTGCACCGGCTTATTCAGCGGCATCTTTGCGATCGTCTCTGCATGCGCGAGGGCTAGCGCGAGAAAGCCCTTCATGTCGCAGGAACCACGCCCGAACCATTTTTCGTCGCGCTCAATCAGGTCCCACGGATTGGTCGACCAGGGTTGACCATCGACCGGCACGACATCCGTGTGGCCGGACAGGACGATGCCGCCGGACCGGTCTGGACCGAAACGCGCCCACAGGTTCGATTTGCGGCCATCCTCGCTGGGCGCGCGGACAAGTTCGGCGCCGAGCGGGCGAAGGAAATCCTCGACCCACGCGATCAGGGGTAGGTTGGAATCGCGCGAAGTCGTGTCAAACGAGACGAGGCGCGTGAGAATGTCACGGACGGAAGCGATCGAGGTCATCGGACAAGGCTAGCCGATCAGGCCCGCCGCGCCATAGACTTTCGCGATCAAAACCTTATGGCGGGCGAATGATCGAGTTTCACGCAGGCATTGGGCCCGACAGCCAGGCCGTCGGCATCGCACTTGAGGAAATGTTCCTCGATTATGTGCTCGCCCCTGCCCGCGCCCCCGTACCGGTTACGGTGGTCGGCCAGGCGCGACTGCCGGGCATGAACAACATCCTGCTGGCGCTGGCGCGCAAGACCAACCATTTCCTGCCGGATGCCGCAGCCGCGGCGCCCTGGATGGCCAAGACGCCGCCCGGCCTGGACAAGCTTGAGACAGAACTCGACGGACGCGATTTCATATTCGGCGCATACACGATCGCGGACATGGCGATGTATCCCCACGTCATGCAGCAGCGAGAGAAACTGTCAGCCTTTCCCAACGTCGCACGATGGGAACACCGCATGCGCCTGCGCCCGGAAGTTGGACGCGGCATCGGCGCCGTTTCGCGCTGACCTATTGCGGCGGAGCGAGCGGACCCGAAGGACCTCCCGGAGGACCGAAATCCTCGAGCTTCACCTGATAGATCACCGTCGCGCCCGGAGGCACGCGCCCGTCGCCTTCATCGCCGTAAAGCAGCGAAGCGGGCATGCGCACCATCCAGTGATCGCCCTTGTGCATCAGCTTGAGAAGCTCGTTCCAGCCTGACGTCACGCCCGCCACCGGCAAACCAACCGGCGAGCCGGCGTCAAACGTCGAGACGACAATGCTGCGATGACGAACGTCTTCAGCTGTGTCGCCCTCTTCCTTGTCGACCGTTTCGAGACGGCCTTCGAAATTGACGACGGCGACATCAGCGTCGGTCGGCAAAGGGCCATCAGCGGGTCCGGACTGCACAACCATGTACTCAAGGCCGGACGGGCGGCGAACGATGTCCGGGGATTCGGTGGGCCATGGCGTAACCTTGGTCCACGGATCGGGAATCACGTTGAGCAGCTCGACCTGGAACATGATGTCGGCGTTCGGCGGAATGTCCGAACCGGCGCCACGCTCGCCATACCCTTCGGCGGCAGGGATCCAGAACATGAACATGTCGCCCGGTTGCATCTTCTGCAAGCCGTCTTTCCAGCCCTTGATCAACCCGTTCAGGTTGAACGTCGCGCTTTCGTTGCGCTGATAGGAGCTGTCGAAGATGAAGCCGTTGGCAGCCAGACGGCCGTCATAGTTCACCTCGACCTGATCTGTCGGTCCCGGGAACGGGCCTTTGCCCTCGCCCTTGCGGAGCACGATGTATTCGACGCCCGAGGGCAGCTTCTGGATCTCGGAGAAGCTGTGATTCCACGGCAGCAGCGTGTCCCACGGCTTGGCCGGATCGACCTTCGCCGAAGGGCCGCAGGCGCTGAGGGCCAGCGCTGTAATGGCGGCAAGCACGATACGGAACATGCATGGACTCCCTTTTAGTGCCCGCCTGTTAGCACCGACCCGCGGATGATGCGAGAGGCCGGTCCTGACGATCCTGTCAGCGGCTTATGTATGGGGTCTGGGCGGGAACCCGGCGCTGGTCAGAGCGTCGATGATTTCCTGGGTGTGCCGGGCGTCGCGGGTTTCGATCGTAATGTCGAATTCCGCGCCCTTGGCCGGCACATCCAGCGCCAAACGGTTGTGGTTCACTTCGATAATGTTGCCGCCATTGTCGCCGATCACGGTTGAGACGCTGGCCAGCAGGCCGGGCTGATCATTGCCGATGATGCGGATCGACGTGATGCGCTTTTCGCGCACCAGCGAGCGGGTCAACACCGAGGCCAGCAGGCGCGTGTCGATATTGCCGCCGCACAGGATCAGAACCACCTTGCGGTTGCGAAACAGCTCCGGCTCGGCCAGCAGCGCCGCCAGCCCCGCAGCGCCCGCGCCCTCGGCAACCGTCTTCTCGACCGTGACGAACAGCGTCACGGCGCGCTCGAGCGCGTCTTCCTCGACGACGATCACCTTTTCCATCAGCTGGCGCAGGATCTGCGCCGTGAGACGGCCAACCTTCTTCACCGCGATCCCTTCGGCGATCGTGGCGCCGCCGACCTTGGCTTCCTCACCACGCAGTTCGGCCGACAGAGACGGATAAAGCGCAGGCTCGACGCCATAGATGGCCACCGCCGGACGACGTGACTTGATCGCCGTCGCAATGCCAGCCGACAGCCCGCCGCCGCCGACCGACACGACCACGGCATCAAAATCGGCAAGCTCATCCATGATCTCGAGCCCGATCGTGCCCTGCCCGGCGATCACATGCGGATCATCGAACGGATGCACGAAGGTCAGCCCCTGGCTCTTCTCCAGCCCACGCGCATGCGCGTCGGCGTCGGCCAGCGTGTCGCCGTGTATGATCACATTCGCGCCGAAATTGCGCGTGTGCTCCACCTTCACGAAGGGCGTGCCCTTTGGCATCACAATGGTCGAAGGAATGCCAAGGCGCGAGGCATGATAGGCGACGCCCTGCGCATGGTTGCCGGCCGACATGGCGACAACGCCGGCGGCCTTCTCGGAATTCGACAGCGAGAGAAGCTTGTTCAGCGCGCCGCGCTCCTTGAACGAGGCGGTGAACTGAAGGTTCTCGAACTTGATCCAGACCTGCGCGCCGGTGATCTCCGACAGTGTGCGGGAATAGCGCAGCGGCGTGTTTTCAACCTTGCCGGCAATCGCCTTGGCGGCCGCTTCGATGTCAGCCATCGTCACCGGCGGCGACGGGGCGGTTTCAGCGACGGAGACAGGCTTGGCGCTCACGGGACGCGTCCTTTGCATTAAGGGGCGCACCTATAGCCGGTTTTCGTTAAGGGGAAAGGCCGGAAGGGTTCCCGCCAGCCCGCTAGGCAGCCCTGTCCTGCGGCGCAACGAGCCCGCGGGCGATGTCCAGACGGCGCATGGCCTTGGCCGGCCACTGCCTGGCCCGGCCAACCGGCAGGCTTTCCACCAGCGCGCGCATCTGGAACTGGGCCGCCTTGAAGGCCGACGACAGGCCCGGACGGCCGATGAAGCCAGACCCGATCGGGCGGGCGTAATTGGCGAAGGTTTCCTTGAACTTATAGTCGCCAGGCCCGAGATCCATTTCGGTGAAACCCGCCGCAGCCGCCGCCTTGATCGCCTCGGCGAAGAGGATGATGCCCGGCGAATAGTCGCCGAATTTGTGATCGTAGGCGACGAACCATGCATGCAGCGCCTTTTGCGCACGCAAACAGAACAGCACCGCGATCGGCTGACCGCTCACGCGCAGAACGAACATCGCGCCGCCGAAATGAGGATCGGAGGCGGGCGCGGCAAAAGCTTCGCGCACCACGCCATCGATCCAGCCATGTTCAAAAATGTCAGTGACGCCGGTGCGGCGCATCTGCTCGCGCTTCCACGTTAGCAGCGTTTCGAACGCGGCCTGGTCAGTCGAGAACGGCTCGAATGAGACCGCCCCGCTTGCATGATCGCGCGCCAGCTTCGACAGGCGCTTGCGCGCGCGCGAGACGATCTTCGATCCCGCTGCACGCCGGTCGGCGCTCCAGCCATCCCAGCCATTTGCGAACCGCGCCACATGACCGACATCCTCGGTCAGCAAGCATGCGCCAACCGCATTGTCCTTGAGCCCCGCCGTCAGATCGATGCGAGCAACGCCCAGCGCCTTTGCAGCCAGCGAGACGTCGATATCCGCCGGCCCCGCCACGGCCTGATAGTCGCACACTGGCCCGCCCACCGGCATCGCGGCATGCGGACCTACGCCCTGCACCGCCAGAAAGCCTGCCGCGCCGCCATCGTCACGACGCCAGATCGCGACACGCACATCCGGCCGGCGCCGCGCGACAACGCGAACCCAGTCCGGCGTCAGATACGGGCTCGTCAGCGCCGGATCGCCGGCCAGCAGCGCGCGCCAGATGGCGACGTCGCCGTCCGCAAGGACGAGAGGGCTAATCGTGTCGACCCGCATGAAAGGCGAAAATCCTGCGCTTGGCGCCAGACACTTGCAGAAAAGGCATGAAGTTTGGTGAATGGCGGGCGGTTAATTTCCGTGGAAGGAATAGGCCGGTCCCCGTCACGGCGCCCGTCCTGCATCAGGCAGCCAGGCCGCGGGTGAAGACCGGCCAGGACACGCGATCATGCTGACCAGACTCCAGATTCTACGCGGTTTTGCGGCCTATATGGTCGTGCTGCTGCACTGGGGCGACGTTGTCCGCGCTGAAACAGATTACTTCGTGCCGATGAACAATCTCGGGAATTTCGGCGTCGACCTTTTCTTCGTCGTGAGCGGCTTCGTGATGGTTTACGTTGCCGGACGAAAAGCCTCGCCCGGCCGATTCATCTTCGAGCGCATCGCGCGCATCGTCCCGCTCTACTGGATCGCAACGCTCGCCATCGTCGCCGCACAGGCGTTCCGGCCCTGGTTGTTTGCAAAATCGCTTGTGACGCCCGAGACGATCCTGTCATCGCTGTTTTTCATTCCTGCCGACAACGCAGTCGGCTCCCTTGAACCGATCCTGTTCGTAGGCTGGACGCTGAATCTGGAGATGGTTTTCTACGCCCTGTTCGCGCTCTCGATGTTCGGACCGAAAGCCTGGCGCGTTCCGCTGGTGCTCGGCCTCATCACAATCGTTTACGCGATCGGCGTCATGTTCTCCGCTGACCATGTGATCAGCTTCTACGGCAATCCGATCCTCTTCGAATTTGCGGCCGGCTGCGTGCTCGGATCGCTGGTCACTGAACCAACGCGCTTCCCCGCCCTCCCCCGGCTTTCGGGGTGGGCCTATATCGCCGCAGGCCTCGCCCTGCTCGTCCTAAACGAATTCTTTCTCCCCTCCTTCGACAACAGGTTCATCCGCTGGGGCATACCTGCCTCGCTTATCGTGACAGGCGTGATCGTTCTGGATCTGAAGCAGCCGATCAAGCCCGCCGGGCTGCTCGTGTCGCTCGGAGATTCGAGCTATTCTGCCTATCTCCTGCACTGGTTCGTGCTTGCTGCGTGTTCGCTGCTGATCATGCCGCTGATGGGCGGCTCGCTGATAGGCGTCATCCTCACCTATCCTGTCGTGATCGGCATCACAGCCCTGCTCAGCACTTTCAGCTACCGGCTGATCGAAATTCCCGCTCGCGACTTCCTGCGCCGCCGCTTTCCCCCCAAGCGAACGAAGGCGATAGCCGAAACGGGCTGACGGTCACCTCTTTTTCTGACGCGCGTCCATGTCGGCGATCATCTGGCGTTCCGGTCTTTTCGCCGGGATACATGAGCATCATCAAACGCATGGAAATCTCCCTTTCATGCGTCAGGACGTGCGGACCCAGCCGGCGCCGACATTTCGCTCCGCTCTCTTCTCTGAGCCCTTTGCGGAAAAGAAGGTCTTAAAACAAACGCCCCGGCCTTGCGGGCCGGGGCGCTGCAATCTTCAGTCGATCAGCCCGGAGCGGTTACTGACCGCCATTCGAGCTGGCCGGCGCCGAGGCGCGCATCGCCCGCATCATGGCCAGAACCTTTTCCAGTTCCGGTTGATCGATACCGCCATCCTTGTTGGCGTCGGCCATCTCGAAGGCGCCGGGACGTTCCGCCAGCGCGGCGAACTGACCGCGGAGTTCGGCCTTCTCGAGCTTGCCGTCGATGTTGTCGTCCATCATGCCCATCAGACGGGTTTTCTGCATGAGCTGGTCATTGTTCGTCTGGTTTGCGGCGGTCTCGTCTTTCCAGCGATAGCGCAGCGAGGTGTAGAACATTTCCTCGAACGACTGGTCGCCCCAGACGATTTCCTTGTTCGGATCCGGGTTGGCCGGGTTCCGCTTCGAGTTGTCGTACACGTAGGTCGCGATCACTTTCGAGCCGGCCGGAATGTTGATCGGCTTTTCGAACTCGTACATGCGCTGCCAGTTGAAGTCGTAGAACGGCACGTTGAGGAGCGTCTCCTGCTTGCCATCGGGATAGCGGATCTCAAGTTTCGAATACGTGCCGCGATAGTGAGCGTGCACGACGGCGGTGTGCAGGATCGCATCCTTCGGGAAGTCGAAGTAGGCGATTTCCTTGTGCGCGCCAGTATTGGCCGGGATCTTGATGAACTGATCGACGAGCGGCATTTCGCGCATCATCAGGTCAGGCTTCTCGCCGTCCTTGTAGAAGTAGAGGCCGATCTGTTCGGCCGACACGGCTTCCTTGCCATACGGCGTATAGTGCATCTGGAAGGCGAGTTGACCGCCCGGCGGAATGTACGTGCCCATGCCTTTCGGGTTGACGACCGATTCCATGCCGACCGTGTAGCCGCCAACCGACGACGACCAGTTCTGCATGCCCTTGTCCGTCTCGCCTTCCTTGATGAAGCCCGAGAGGATGTGGTGCACGGCCTGACGCTGCGAGACTTTCGCCGTCGAGGCCTTCAGCCAGCGGCCTTCGCTCAGCGGGTTGTTGACGATCGGATACTGGTAATCCACGACGCCGGTCGCCGGCACGGTGTATTTCGGAATGTCGACGATCAGGTCAGGCTTGCCCAGCGGCCATTCCGGGGCAACGTGCCTCACTTGAGCCAGCGTGTCGGCGCCATCGCCACGCGGCGCGCCGGCTTCGATCCAGTTGATCAGCGTCTTGATCTGCTCGCCCGAAAGCGACTTGTCGTCCTTGAACTTGCCAACGTGGCGATCCGGATCCCAAGGCGGCATGCGGTCGGTGCGGACGGCTTCGCGGATCATCGGCGCGAACGTCTTCACTTTCTCATAGCCGTCGAAGCCGAACGGAGCGATGCCGCCTTCCTGGTGGCAGGCGACGCACTTCTGTTCGATCAACGGCGCGATGGTGTTGGCGTAGGAGATCTTGGCGAACTCGGCCTTGCGGGCCGGAGCGCGGTCCGGGAAGCTGATCAGCGCGCCAGTGACAGCAGCCGAAGCAGCGGTCGGGGCCTTGCCGCCAACAACCGCCTCGATCGCATCAGCCGAGAGCGGGCCGTGATAAGCGATCTTCCAGGTTTTCGGATCGATGACGAAAGCTTCGGTGACGCGCGTTGCGCCGATCTGGCCGCCGACCAGTTGGAGGTCGTCTTCGAGAACCGGAACCGTGATGCCGTTCTTCGCTGCGTCAGCGAGGATCGCTTCGCGCGTGTCGCCCGGGTTGGAGTTCATCATCATGAACTCAACGCCCTTGGCTTTGTAAGCTGCCTCTAGCTTGGCCAGCTCCGGCGCGATCTTCGCGACGTCCGGGCTGCCAACGCCGTGCATCACCAGAACGACAGCCGAGGCGTCCTTAAGGCGATAGAGTTCGTGAGCGTAGCCATCCGATGAAACGAGGCGGAAATTGTCGACACGCGCAGGCAGCTGGGCCATCGGGGTCGCGATCGCCGTGCTGGCGGCGACATCGGCAACCGGCCCTTGCTGGGCGCAGCTGGCGGCGGAAATGGCCATCACGAGGCCAATAGCGGTAAGCGTCAGGGAGCGTTTCATTGCGCGGTTTCCTCCAGCGTCGTATCAGGCGGCGACAGTGCCCATATGCTTAGACACCGTCAAGTTGTCGCACACGTGATCACCTAAAGTTGTTAACGTTTGGTGGCGTCAAGCGGCCGAAAGGCCGGGAACACCGTCTGCAGGATCGTGCTCAGCGACCCAATGCCCAGGCGCTGCTTCGACAAGCGCCGGCCGGTAGTAAGGCGCCTGATCGGTCAGCTTGGATTTCATGAACCTCAGGCTGGCGCGCGGATCGAGGGGCGATGGCAAGTCGCCGTGCAGCTTGACCTTCACCCTGCTCCGCTCGCGAACTGGATCAGGCGACGGCACGGCCGACAACAGCGCCTTTGTGTAGGGATGCAACGGATTGGAGAACAATACGTCACGCGACGCCGTCTCCACCACGCGCCCGAGATAGAGCACCATCACCCGGTGACAGATCTCCCGGACGACCGAAAGGTCATGGCTGATGAACATCATCGCCAGCCCGAATTCCTTCTGCAGGTCGATCAGCAGGTCCAGGATCTGCGCCTGCACCGACACGTCCAGCGCCGACACCGCTTCGTCGCACACCACCAGCTTCGGCCGCAAGATCATCGCCCGCGCAATCCCCACCCGCTGGTTCTGCCCGCCGGATAATTCATGCGGATAGCGGTTCACCAGGTTCGGATCGAGATCCATGCGCTGCATGATCTCGCGCGCCGCCGCTTCCCTGCCTTTGGCGTCGACCTCGGGCCGGAACACCGTCAGGGGCTCTGCGATCGACTGGCCGATCGTCATGCGGGGATCGAGGCTCGCCAGCGGATCCTGGAAGACGATCTGCAATTCCTGCCGCAGCGGCTGCATTTCGCTGCGCGAGGCCTGCGCGATATTCCGTCCCAGCCACGCCACCGATCCGGCCGACGGATCGAGCAGTTTCAACACGCCCCGCGCCAGCGTCGACTTCCCGCAGCCGCTCTCGCCAACAACGCCCACTGTCTCGCCCGGCCGCAGCGACAGGCTCACCCCGTCCACCGCCCGCAGCGGCACGCGCTTGCCAAACAACCCGCCCGGCACGCTCACCGGGAACGTCACATGCAGGTCGTCCACTTCAAGTATCGGCGTCACCTCTTTCGGCGGCGGCGCTCCAATCGACGGGCGCGATCCGCGATCCGTGCGATCCATCCGCGGCATCGCATCGAGCAACATGCGCGTATAGGCATGCTGAGGCGCTGCGAACACGGCGTCGACCTCGCCCCGCTCCACCGCCTCGCCATAACGCATAACCACCACGCGATCCGCCATGCGGGCGATCACGCCCATGTCGTGCGTGATCAGCACCAGCCCCGCGCCAATCTCGCGCTTCAGCTCGTCCATCAGGTCGAGCACCTGCGCCTGCACCGTCACGTCGAGCGCCGTGGTCGGCTCGTCCGCCAGCAACACCTGCGGCTCGCACAGCATGGCCGACGCGATCATCACGCGCTGACGCATTCCGCCCGACAGCTCATGCGGAAACTGATGCAGCCGCCGTTTCGCCTCGGGAATGCGCACGCGCTCCAGCCAGTCGATGATCCGCCTCTCGGCCTCCGCGCCCTTCATCTTCTTGTGCCGCGCCAGCACCTCCGCCATCTGCGCGCCGACCGTCATATGTGACGTCAGCGACGTCAGCGGATCCTGGAAGATCATCGCCATCCGCGCGCCGCGAATGTCGTTGAGCTGCTTGCGATCCAGCCCCGTCATCTCGACGCCGTCGAACCTGATCGAGCCCTCGACGATCCCGTTCGCAGCCGTGAGGCCCATTGCCGCCAGCACGGTCTGACTCTTGCCCGACCCGCTCTCGCCCACGAGCCCGAGGCATTCGCCCCGCGCCACATCGAACGACAGCTTCTTCACCGCTTCAACGCGCCCGTCCTGCGTCTCGAACGACACCGACAGGTCGCGAATATCGAGAATGGGCTGGCGAGCGGGAGCTTGGGACAAGGATGTACTCATGTTCGCGGCGGAGCAGCCTATCATATTGATATAGTTCGGATTGGAAGCTAGCTTTTTCGCCGCAGGAATATGGCCGGGTTCACTGCCCTATCGTTCCGGATGGAATGAAAACACAACACTGGGCCATTCGGGGAACGTGAAATGAACCGCTATGTGATTTCGGGCTGCGCGCTTGTGGCTTTGGCCTTGAGCCATGCGCCTGCTGTCAGCGCGCAGGCCCCACAGGCTACGCCCATTGCTGGACGCAACAGCCTTGGCCAACCCAATCTTGAAGGAAACTGGGTCAGCGCCACGATTACTCCTCAGGCCCGCTTGCCCGAATTCGGCGAGCGCGGCGCCTATACGCCTCAGGAAGTCGCAGAGATCGAAGGAACCGCTCTGCGCCGAGCCGAAGCCGGCGACCAACGCACGGACCCGAACTCAGGCCCCCCGCCGGGCGGCCCGGGCGTCGACATCGGCGCCTATAACAGAGCCTGGCTCGACCCCGGTCTTTCCCTGATGCGCGTTCGGGGCGAGCCACGCAATTCGCTGATTCGAACATCGGATGGCCTGCCTCCGCTGCCTAAGGCCGGCGCGAAGATCACCGACACAGGACTTGCCGAAATCAAGCGGCTGCGTGAGGCGACCACTCTTCGCATCGGCTTCAACATCAGTGAAGACGGCAACGTTCTGGGCAGTCCGGATGTCGATCAGTATACGGAAAACCCCGAGAACCGGAGTCTTGCCGAGCGTTGCATTGCCTTTGGGCGCAATGGCGGCGCGCCGATGTTTCCGAATGGCGCCTATAACAACCATACCAAGATTGTGCAGGGCCCTGACCATGTCGCGATCATGGTCGAAATGGTGCACGACACCCGCATCGTCCGCCTCAACGATCGCAAACATCTGCCTTCAAACATCCGCCCATACTTTGGCGACTCCGTCGGCTGGTATGAAGGTGAGGCCCTCGTCATCGAGACGACGAATATCCCAAAATCGCAGGCTTTCTTCGGATCGTGGGAGAATCTCAAAGTCACCGAACGCTTGAACCGCACCCCGGACAACCGGCTGGCCTATTCATTCACAATCGAGGATCCGACAATCTGGGACAAGCCGTGGAGCGGTGAATACGAATTCGCACCCTTAGGCGCTGACCTTTATGAATACGCCTGCCATGAGGGCAACTACGCCATGCCAGGCATTCTGGCCGGATCGCGCGTCGAGGACGCCACAAGAGGCGCGAAACCCGGCATCACACGCGCACCGCGATAGCCGGCTTATGGTTTGACGACGTCATGCGGGCAGGCCGATCGCGGCCTGCCCGCATTCCTTTAACGGTCCGTCACTTCGCGTGCTCCGGCGCCATCACGAAGCCGTTCTGGTTTGGCATTTTGACGGCCGGCAGGGTGGTGCGGTCAACAATGAGCGCCTCGTCGATGATCCCGTTCGCGCGAAGCAGATAAGCGGTCAGCGCGTAGGCCTCATCGTTCGACAGCGACTTGGGCGCGTTATAAGGCATCGCCCGGCGTATATAATCGAAGACGATCGTTGCATGCGGCCAGTAGCTGCCGAGCGTCCTGACGGGCTGCGCAGTTGCAAGCGAACCCATCCCGCCGATCAACGGCGTAAGCCGGGTATCCGTTTCAGCCCCCGTTGCGCCATGGCAGGCAGCACATTTCTGCTTGTAGACAATCAGGCCTTGAGCGCTTGAGCCCGACCCCGCCGGAAGATTCGACCCATCGACCAGGATGGACGTGTCCCAGAACGCCAGTTCCGCTTCGGTCATGGCCTGACCCAAGTTCGGGGCCGGATGCGCAACCGGCTTCGTCTGCGTGGCGCATCCGCTCGTCAGCAGCAGTCCTGCAGCCAACGCAAATCTACATGCGGACATTGGCGACCTCCCCTGTTTGCGCCACAGCCCAGGGCTGGATGCCGTTGTAGTGGTAAGCGCCGATTTCGCCATAACGCGCGATCGCAACCTCGTGCGTCGGCTGGACGTTTCCACGATCGTCAATGGCGCGGCTTGCCAGAGTCGCAGGCCCTCCCGTCCACGACCACGGAATGCGGAATCGCGTCAGGCATTTGGGCAGGACCGGGCCCGACAGCTCCGCATCGGCCCAGCTTTTTCCGCCATCAGCCGTCACTTCGACCCGACGTATGGCGCCATGCCCGCTCCAGGCGAGACCCGACACCTCATATACGCCCGGCTGGGCCAGCTTCATGCTGACAGAGGGATGCGTGATGAGAGATTTGACGTCCATGAGCAGCGTGTATTTGAGCGCACGCCCATCAGCCATAAGATCAGTGTATTGACCCGTCTCGTCGCGGGAATCGCCAGGCTCGCTGACAACCTTGATCCGGTGGACCCATTTCACATTGACGCTGCCTTCGCATCCGGGAACGAGAAGTCGCATCGGATAGCCCTGCTCCGGCCTTATCCGTTCGCCATTCTGGTAGAGCGCCACGATCACATCATCGAGCGCTGTCTCCAGCGGAATGGAGCGAACCATCGAAGACGCCTCGGCGCCCTCCGCGATGATCCAGGACGCGCCGTCCGCCAGACCTGTTTCATCCAGCAGATGCGACAGCTTGATGCCGGTCCACTCCGAGCACGACACCAGACCATGGATTTGGCCAACGCTTGTCTGCGGTACATTCCGCTTGGCGGCGCCGCTATTGCCCGAGCATTCGATGAATCTGATCACCGACGTCATCGGGTAGCGCGCCAGCGCAGACATGTCCCAGGCCAGCGGTTTGCGCACAAGGCCGTGGATCAGAAGGCGATGAGCGTCGGGATTGATATCCGGCACGCTCGAATGGTGACGCTCGAAGTGGAGCCCGTTCGGCGTGATCATGCCGTTCAGTTTTTCAAGCGGCGTCCGCGTCGAGCCGACGCTGGGGAAAAGCGGGTTGGGCTGTCCGGTGAGCCGTTTCACACCCTCCTCGAATTTCGAGGGCTGCCCATATCCGCTCAGCCCCGCGCCTTGCCGCGTCATCCAGTCCGGACGTTTGGGCAGCGCCGTCTGCGCGCTGGCTTGTCCCGCGACGCCAAGGGCGCCGGCAAGCGTCAACCCTTGGGTTAGGAACAACCGGCGATGGAGCAGCCCATTGCCAGCCACCTGTTCAGGTTCGTCTGCCGCGTCCGTCTTGTCCCCACTCATGCTCTCTCCCCGCTCGGCTGTTATGCTTCTGCTACAATCTGCTCTTTTGCTGATCCGATTCCAACCCTCCAATATCGGCAGTTAGCGAATGTCGCCGCGTTCGGCGCCCCTACCCCGCACCCTTGGCCAGCAATGCATCGATCTCTGAGGCGAACGGCATCGTCTTCGTAAACTCGAACGCGCCCGCGTCAGCCATTTCTTTGGCGGCGCCGATCATCGCGCTCATGGCCACGGCGTGCATCATGCCGCCTGTCGAGATGCGCTTCACGCCGAGCGCCCCTACCTGTCCCACCGTCAGCATTTCCTTGCGCGGTCCGCGCATGATGTTGAACGGTCGGTCGATAGACCGGCAGACTTCCCGGACTTCGTCGGCTGTGTTGAGACCCGGTGCGAACAGCACATCAGCTCCCGCTTCCTGATAGGCCTGCAGACGCCGAATGGTATCCGCCAGATCGGCGCGGCCATTGAGATAGTTCTCCGCCCGCGCGCACAGCATGAACTTGAACGGGAGCTTCCGCGCCGCCTCCGACGCCGCGCGCACCCGTTCAGCCGCCGCGGCGATGTCATGGATTGGATCACTCCGATCGCCCGTGAAATCCTCGATCGACCCGCCAACCAGCCCGGCCTCCGCGCCCTGCCGGATCGTCTCGGCGCAATCCTCGGGCTTCGGCCCAAAACCATCCTCGAGATCCGCCGCCAGAGGAACATCCACCATCGGCGCGATGGCGCGGATATGCGCCATCACATTTTCCCGGCCCGCATTGTAGTCGGGAAAGCCGATCGACCGCGCATAGCCCGCGCTCGTGGTCGTCAGCGCCTTAAAGCCGAGCCCCGCCAGAATGCGCGCCGATCCTGCATCCCACGGATTCGGAATCACGAAACACCCTGGCGCCTTGTGCAACGCCTCGAACGCCTCGGCCTTCTGAACTTGGGTCTTCATGGGGCGAACTCCGTTTCTGATCATTGCGCCTACTCTAGCGGCGCAAGCCGCCCACACACCCCGAATTTTCCTCGACAGCGCCGTCATAGGCAGGGCGCCGCTTTACGCCGCGCTCCTGCAAGCGCATCAAGTCGATCCATGTGAGAGGACTTCCAATGCGCGCACTCGCCCTGGCCCTGTTGCTGACGGCCGCCCCAACAGCGATGGCGCAGAACGTCTTCGTGACCGCCGACCGCATGCTCGATGTCGCGACCGGCCGCATGGTCGCTGACCCCGCCATCATCATCCAGGATGGGATCATCACCCAGGTTGGCGCGCGCGAAGGTCTTCAGGTCCCCTCCGCCGCCGTCGTGATCGAGCTTCCCGGCGTCACCCTCCTCCCCGGCCTGATCGACATGCACACCCATCTCGACGCCGACGCCGCCGTCGGCGGCTTTAACGGGCTCGAATTCACCGACTCCTATTGGACCGTCATCGCCGTCGCCAACGCCAGGAAGACGCTCGAAGCGGGCTTCACAACCGTCCGCAATGTCGGCTCATCCGACTGGAGCGACATCGCCCTCAAGCAGGCGATCGAAGGCGGCAAGATCGACGGGCCCCGCATCGTGCCCGCCGGCTATTCCTTCGGCGCCACCGGCGGCCATTGCGACATCACGGGCCTGCCGCCCTCCTTCGCGGCGAACAGCCCCTACAACGCCGACAGCCCGGATGAGGGCCGCAAGCGCGTGCGCGAAATCCGCAAATACGGCGCGGAGGTCATCAAGATATGCGCAACCGGAGGCGTCTTCTCGCACAACACCGAACCGGGCCAACAGCAGCTCTCCTTCGCCGAGATGAAAGCCATCGCCGATGAAGCCCACATGTGGGGCCTCAAGGTCGCCGCCCACGCCCATGGCGCTTCGGGCATCCGCGACGCCGCCCTCGCCGGCATCGACACGATCGAGCACGCCAGCCTGATCGACGATCAAGGCATTGCCGCCGCAAAGAAGATGGGCGCGTGGCTGTCGATGGATATCTACAACACCGAATACACCCAGTCCGAAGGCGCGAAGAACGGCGTCCTCGAAGACAATCTGCGCAAGGACCGCGAGATCGCCGAAGTGCAGCGCGAAGGCTTCCGCAAGGCGCTCAAGGCCGGCGTGAAAATGGTCTACGGCACCGACGCGGGCGTTTATCCGCACGGCGACAACGCGAAACAGTTCGCAGTGATGATGCGCTATGGCGCTGCGCCCCTGCAGGCGATCCAGACCGCCACGCTCAACGCCGCCGACGCGCTCGGCCAGAAGGACAAGGTCGGCGTCATCAAGCCCGGCGCCTTCGGCGACCTCGTCGGCGTCGTAGGCGATCCGCTTGAGAACATCCGCCTGCTGGAAAACCCTGTCTTCGTCATGAAGGGCGGCGAGACCTACAAGTCGCCCGAATAGCAGTCCGGCGCCGCGCCGACGAACTTCCGCCCCGATCCCTTGTCAGCCTCGCCGCGCTGGAGGGACACCCATGCGCACACTCATTGTCGCCGCCTGCCTCATCGCTGCGCCTGCTCACGCCCAGCCCGGCGCCCAGAAACTCGGCCCCGGCGACTGGTACGGCATTGGCCAACAGGTCGGCCCCCAAGGCGTGCAATCCACGTGGACAATCGAACTCTCTCTGACCGGCATCGACAACGCCGCGATCAGCTATCCCTCGCTTGGCTGCACAGCCAAGCTCCACCGCATCATGAGCACATCGAACCAGATCGAATTCCGCGAAGAAATCACGGCGGGCAACTGCATCGACCACGGCCACATCACCGCTATCCTCCGCAACAACCGTCTCTACTGGTTCTGGTCAAAGCCCAGCGCCGGGGCTGACGCATCAGCCGTCCTCTATCGCGACCAACCGATCGGCTAGATTTCCAGCAGCAACGCGGTCGCATCGTCCGACGTCTTGAACCGCCCGATCTTCGCATCGTCTTCGGGCGACGCCTCCATGCTCCGCAGCTCGCGCATCAGTTCGGCCAGCCCGCGCGATACGGCCGCATCGATCAATTGCGCATCGCTATAACGACCGTAAGGCGAGACCAGACGGTAGAACCCGTCCGTCATCACCAACACCTGCGCGCCAGCCGGCGCATCGGCCGTCTGATAGACGATGTGCGCGGCCGCTTCCGGCTGCACGCCGAACACCCAATAACCATTGGGCGTATTGTGGATGGCGCGCACATCCCGCAGCCATTTCAGCCGATCTTCAGGCGTCATCGCCATCACCGTTAGCGCCCGCTTCTGCTCGTCCGCCGGTTTGCTCGCCTCACCGAACACGGTCACCTCGCAAGCGGGCGTGCGCAAGATGGCGATCGAGTCGCCCAGCGTTGCGCCTTCCAGCTTGCCATTCTTCGCGCGCACCCATGTCGCCGCAGCGGTCGGATAGCTCGCCAGCGGCGCATCCTTCAGCGGGATCTTCGCCTCGCGCTCCACCGCCTTGCGCAATCGCGGCAACAGACGCGCAAACCATGCCTGCGGAATCTCGCGCGGATCGGCCGGCCCCGCCACGATCTCGGCCGCGAAGATTTCCGCATAGCGCGCCGCGTCCGACTCAGCCGCCTTGAAGATGCGCACCGGCCCGACATCCGTTGCGCCATCGATCACGCACGCCCACCCAGCCGCCTCGTCGAACGCATAGCGATCGTCGCCCGTGCCGGTCTTTATGCCGCCGCCGAGCTTCGAGCCGGGGAAGGAAATGGAATCGAGAAGTTTCATGGCAGGCGCAGCTCCGTCTCGGGAGGCGCCTTCCTAAAGGCTCAGGCCGCCTTCGTCTTCAGCGCCGAAGAGAAATCCGCGAGCGTCTGAATGTAGTCGCCGCTTTCGCGCAGGCGCTGAACATACAGCTCGAGGATCTGGCGCGCCGCCACGCCGGCTTCCAGGCCGCACTTCTCGGCTTCTTCGGAAAACAGCTTCTTCGACTCCGGGTCGAGCCGGACGGTCAGAGGCTGGCGATTTGCTGTCTTCGACATGAGAGATTCCATCAGCAGCTATCGGGAGCCCCCCGACGCCTGTAGCGAGAATCAACTTGAATGCATTGCCAAGACATTGCAATAGCAATGCATGGCCAAGTCACCCGCCACCTCCGAGACCAAGCCCTTCACGGTCGTCCTGCCCACAAAGGCAGCCGAACGCCTTGAAATTCTTGTGGAAACTGGACTGTACGGGTCGACGCGGGCCGAGGTGGCGAAGAACATCATCCTCCAGCATCTCCAGGATCTCTGGAAATCGGGCAAGCTTCCCGGCTAAAGCTGGAACACACCGTCTATTCACAGCCAAACCCTTTGAAACAAGCCTTCCGGGGCGTGGTTAAGAGGTCATTAACGAATTGCGTTCAATCGTGCCAATGGCCGCCGGGAGCTGCTAAAAGCATCTCTCCGAGGCAGCCACCCGGCGAACGAGGACGCGCCCATGACCCTATCAGCACAGACGAACGATCCGATCGAGTTCTGCCCTGCCGCCGCCTGCGCCGCCGCCATCGTCCGCCTCGAAGGCTTCATCGACCACGTCGCCGGCCTCTATCAGGAAGCCCAGCTCGCCCGCTCAGCCGACCTGATGCGCCAGCTCGAAGCCATCTGCGAAGAATTGATGCTCGCCGCCGATGAAGCCCGCGCCCGCCTCGCCCAGGTCGAGGCCATCTCCGCCGCCGGCGCCATGGCCCAGCTCCTCGCCGCCATCCGCGACATCCGCGTGCGCGACAATGCCGAGCGCGAACGCGCAAAGGACCTTGAAGCGAAAGCCATCCGCTTCCTCACGAACGCCAATCTTTACGATGCCCAGTTCTGCACCACGCTCAGCCAGACGAAACTAGGCCGAAGGCTCGCAACAGCGCCGGCGCGCGAGGCGGTTCGGGTTACGCGATAAACGGTGCGACTGATTGACGTTCTGCTCAGTTAAGCAGAGGCTGACCCAAGGATTTGGCGGGGCGCTTGGATCAGCCCGCCAGCCGCGCCATTTCCGCGTCGCTGATCTCGTAATTTCCATAGACGTTCTGCACGTCGTCACAATCCTCAAGCTCTTCCAGCATCTTCATCAGCTTGTCGGCGTTCTCACCCTCGACCTGCACCGTGTTGAGCGGCTTCCAGATCAGCGCGGTCGATGTCGCCGCGACCTTGATCTTGCCCTCCAGCGCCGCCGCCACTTCGGCAAGGTCGGCGCGCGCGGTGTAGATGTAGTGCCCGTCTTCATCGCTCGAGACGTCGCTCGCGCCGGCATCGAGGGCCGCTTCCATGATCACGTCTTCCGAGCCCGCATTCAGCGGATAGATGATCTCGCCCACATGTTCAAAGCCCGACGACACCGCGCCGGTCTGGCCAAGGTTTCCGCCATGGTGGGTGAAGCTGGTCCGCACATCCGTCGCCGCGCGATTCTTGTTGTCTGTCGAGCACTCGACGATCAGACCCACCCCGCCGGGCGCAAAACCCTCATAGCGGATCGCCTCGTAATTGGCGCCATCCCCGCCCGCGCCCTTGTCGATGGCGCGCTGGATGTTGTCCTTCGGCATCGACGCCGCCTTGGCGTTGTTCACCGCCAGGCGCAGGCGCGGATTGAAGTTCACATCCGCCATGCCTGTCTTGGCCGCAACCGTGATCTCTTTCGCCAGCTTGGAAAACAGCTTGGCCTTGGCTTTATCAGCCTTGCCCTTGCGGTGCTGGATGTTGGCCCATTTGCTATGGCCGGCCATGTTGGCTCTTTCCCATGTCGTTCGTGTGAAACTGAAAGGATGGCTCGAATAGCCGAGAGCCCATGCGCCCGGCAAGCCATCGCCGTTTCTGACAGCATATTCAGTAGCTTCGAGGCCGGCTCGCCCTAGTTTGGCGCGCAGGACGAAGCTTGGGAGAGACACATGAGAGTTCTGATGACGGCAGCCACGGCTGCGCTGATGCTGGCCGCCTGTGGCGGTCCGAGCGAACCGGCCGCCGACGGCGCCGCAACGCCGGCAATGGCGGCCGCTCCTGCAGCAGCGCCCGCCTCCGCCATCAGCGGCCCTATCGCCGGCAAATGGCAGATCACCATCACCTCCGCCGGCATGACCCTGCCGCCGCAGGAGACCTGCTACGAAAAGCAGATGACAATGGAAGAAGCCCAGAAGATGCAGCAGGACGCCGGCATGACCTGCAGCGAGCAGACCTACGCGCCTGACGGCAAGTCCGGCCACTCCGTCTGCACCCTGCAGGGCATGACCGTCACCAGCGACTACAAGGTCACGGGCGACTTCAACACCTCCTACACGATGGAAATGACCAGCGCGATCGACCCGGCCCCGCCTGGCCTCGCCGGCCCGTCGACCACCACGGTGAAGATGGATCGTCTGGGCGACTGCACCGCCACGACGCCCTGATTTCACTCACCTATCATCCGTTCGCAAATCCGTGGCGGCAGGGTTATACCTGCCGCCACTGTCGTTTTAGGGATTCGGGCCGGCGCGAGACTGGCCACCCCTCCCCTTGGGATGCCGCCATGTCTGAAGCCGTGCCGTTCGCCACCGATCCCGTCGCCGAATTGATCGCTCTGCTCGATCTTGAACGCATCGAGGTGAACCTGTTCCGTGGCCAGTCGCCCGACGACGGCATGAAGCGCGTCTTCGGCGGCCAGGTCATCGCCCAGGCGCTGGTCGCCGCCTACAAGACGGTCGAGAACCGCGTCTGTCACTCATTGCACGCCTACTTCATCCGCCCCGGCGACCCGACTATCCCGATCCTCTACGAGGTCGACCGCGCCCGCGACGGCAAGAGCTTCGCGACCCGCCGCGTCGTCGCCATCCAGCATGGCGAGCAGATCCTCAACCTGTCCTGCTCCTTCCAGACGCCCGAGACCGGCTTCACCCACCAGTCGGCGATGCCCGAAACCAAGAAGCCTAACGAGCTGCTCTCTGAAGACCAGCTCCGCGCCATGGCGAAGGATCACATCCCCAAGGAATACCAGAAACAGTTCTCGCGCCCGCGCCCGTTCGAACTGAAGCCAGTCGATCCCCGCCAGATGATCAGCCCGGCGAAGACCGAACCGAAGAAACAAATGTGGCTGCGCGCCCGCGGCGCGGTCGACGCGAAAGACTTCGCGCTTCAGCAATGCCTGCTCGCCTACGTCTCGGACATGGGCATTCTCGACACCGCGACCAAGCCGCACGGCGTCAACTGGTTCACCGGCGGCGTGCAGATGGCCTCGCTCGACCACTCGATGTGGTTCCACGAGTCCTTCGATATCTCCGAATGGCTGCTCTATGCGATGGACTCGCCATCCGCCTCCGGCGCCCGCGGCTTCAACCGCGGCGAAGTCTTCACAGAAGCCGGCAAGCTCATCGCCTCCGTTACGCAGGAAGGCCTGATGCGTCCCAGAGAGTCCAAATTCAAAAACTAGAATCCAACTTCAACAACTGACCGCTGACGCAGAGTCACTTCGCCACAGTTTCGTGCATGTATGTGGCGCTGTGGGCCATGGATCGTTTCGCGCGAACATGGTTGAGTGCGTTGGGGCTCTGGAGACTGCGATGAGACTTGTCGGCGCCTTCGCATCCATGGCCATGATGGCCGCCTGCAGCGGCCCGCCCGCCGATACGATCGTTGCGACCTCGCAATCGAACGAACCCGCCACCGCCGCCAGCACCGCCTTGGCGACTCCCGGTCAGCAATCGGCCGACGCTGAACCTGCCCCGCCCGCCGAGGAGGAGGCGCCCTCCAGCAATCACGTCGCGCTCAAATATCTGATCGGCGACATCGATCCCGCCAGCGATCCAATGTTCGCGAAGATCCCAGAGAAATATCTCGGCGGGAGCCGCTCCTGGGGCCACAAGGATGCGGTCGACGCCTTCGTCCGCATGGCGGAAGACGCCGCCGCCAACGGTTATGTGCTGAAAGCCGTCTCCGCGTTTCGCTCCTTCTCCGACCAGAAGAAGATCTGGGAAGACAAGTGGAACGGAAAGACGCTCGTCGGCGGCAAGAAACTGCCCGTCTCGACGCCGGATCCGAAAGACCGCGCGATCAAGATCCTCGAATTCTCGTCGATGCCCGCCACCTCGCGCCATCACTGGGGCACGGACTTCGACATCAACAATCTGAACAACAGCTATTTCAACACGCGCGACGGCAAGCGCATCTACGACTGGCTCACCCAGCACGCGCCCCAATACGGCTTCTGCCAGGTCTACTCAGCCAAGGGCCCGGATGGCCGCTCCACCGGCTACGAGGAAGAGAAGTGGCACTGGTCCTACATGCCCGTCGCCTCCTGGTACCTGAAACAATATCCGATCGACGTCGGCTATGAACGCATCACCGGCTTCGACGGCGCCACGTCCGCCAAGGACATCGACGTCATTAAGAACTACGTCCAGGGCATCAATCCCGAGTGCAAATAGGACTTCCGGAACACTCGGTCGCCGCACACTGTTTGCGGAACGAGTTCTGTCGCGCATAAAGGCAGCCGGAAGCCGAAACGGACACCGGCCTATGACGCACGACCATGACGATCATGACCACGACCATGATCACGACAACCGCTACACGGACATGCAGGCACGCGTGAAAGCGCTCGAAACCGTGCTCACGGAAAAAGGCCTGATCGACCCCGCCGCCATCGACGCGATCGTCGAAGCCTACGAAACAAGAATCGGCCCTCGCAACGGCGCCCATGTCGTCGCAAGGGCCTGGACCGACCCCGCCTTCGCCGACTGGCTGAAGCGCGATGCAACCGCCGCGATCGCCAGCCTCGGCTATGCCGGCCGGCAGGGCGAACATATGCGCGCCGTCTTCAACACGCCCGACACGCACAACCTTGTCGTCTGCACGCTGTGCTCATGCTATCCTTGGTCGGTGCTCGGCCTGCCGCCGGTTTGGTACAAGGCCCCCGCCTATCGCTCGCGCGCCGTCATCGATCCGCGTGGCGTCCTCGCCGAATTCGGCGTCACCTTGCCAGCCGACAAGAAAATCCGCGTCTGGGATTCAACTGCTGAACTCCGCTATCTCGTTATCCCCGAACGCCCGCCCGGCGCGAACGGCCTCAGCGAGGCTGATCTTGCGAAACTGGTCAGCCGCGATTCAATGATCGGCGCATCGATCGCAGGAGCGCCCACATGAACGGCCCTCACGACCTCGGCGGCCAGATGGGCTTTGGACCGGTGGCGCCGGAAAAAGACGAGCCGTACTTCCATGCCGATTGGGAAAAACGCGCGCTCGGCCTCACCCTGTCCTCCGGCGCATTCGGCGCATGGACGATCGACGAAAGTCGCCATGCGCGCGAAAGCCTTCCACCCGCAACCTACCTCGCCGCCAGCTATTACGAGATCTGGACCCGCGCATTGGAAGTCCTGCTCGAACGCCACGGCTTTGCGACCCGCGCCGAAATTGATACCGGACACAAACAGTTCCCGCCGGCTGCACCGCGCCGCGTCCTGACAGCCGACAGGGTCGCCGCAACCCTCGCCCGAGGTGGCCCCTGCGGCCGCTCTGTCGACACCACGCCCCGCTTTAAGCCGGGCGACGCCGTACACACGCGCAACATCAACCCCAAGACTCACACGCGCCTGCCACGCTATGCGCGCGCCCGAACCGGCGTCATCGAGGCGGTGCAAGGCGCCTACGTGTTCCCGGACGACAATGCCCACGGCAAGGGCGAGAGCCCGCAATGGGTCTACACCGTCGTGTTCGCCGGACCTGAGATCTGGGGCGAGGATGCAGACCCTACGCTCACCGTATCCATCGATGCGTGGGAGAGCTATCTTGAACCCGCCTGACGCCATACTGACTCAATCGCCAGGCCTGCCGAGATCGCCCGATGGCGATCCGGTCTTCCCTGAACCATGGAATGCCGAAGCCTTCGCCATGACGGTTCACCTCCACGCCAAAGGCCTCTTCACCTGGAGCGAATGGGCCGCCGCACTGTCCGCGGAACTGCACAAGCCCGGCCGCGCCGAAAACGGCAGCGACTATTTCGATTGCTGGGTCGCCGCCCTGTCAGGCCTGCTGACAACCAAAGGCGTCACCGACGCCGATGCGATCCTCGCCCTCCAGCACAGCTGGCAGCGCGCCGCCGAAGCGACACCGCACGGCCAGCCCATCGAACGCGCCAACGACCCGCTGGTATAATCAGGGCGGTAGAGCGCAAGACATTCCGCCCCCTTGCGCTAAGAGGTCCGGCGGATTTTCATATTCCGGCGGGCCGGTGGCGAGTCGCCATTCATGAACCACATTATTCGCGCATTCACGTGCGGCGGCAGGGTGGAAAGCCGTCAAAGCTCATCGGTTCGTGTCCGTCGTTTTTGTATCCGCCGATGGTCGTTGGCGGGGATTGGCGCTAGTCGGAAGAACCGGCTCCAGAGAGGCGAGCTGCAAAGGGGGAATAATCATGCGTCTGATGATCGCCGCCGGGGCCGTCCTGCTTGCCACGTCCACGCTCGCCGCCGCGCCATCGCACGCCCAGCAGGGCGGTGCATACATGTGGTGCACGGCGTGGACGGAGGGCGAGGCCGACAAGGCATACTACTACTCGGCGTTCTTCGCGGCCGGAGCATGGGAGGCCGAGCGGAAGGCTTTCGCATTCAAGGTCGAAGTCGAGAAGACCAGCACATCCAAAGTGAAGACGACGTGCATGGCGCCTGCGGAATACGACATGGCCGTAGCCACCCGAAACGCCGCCATGAAAGGCGCGCCGGGCAAGGTGCTCAGCTGGGCAGGCTGAGGCCGCCCCGTCGAAATCCCGGTTGGCTCAACGTCGGATCCCTCTATGCTTGCGATGGTCAGTATAGGTTTACCGATGCGTCTCTCGCTTGCTTTCGGCGCCGCGTTCGCCGCCGCCACGCTTGCGCTGCCCGCAACAGCGCAGCCCGCGCGTGCAGAGCAACCCCGCACCGCTGATGGACATCCCGACCTGCAAGGCCTGTGGTACGCGGCCTCAATCACCGGCCTCCAGCGCAACAAGAAAATCCAGGGCCTCGTCATTCCGCCCGACAAGGCGGATGAAACCATCAAGACGCTGACCCGCCCCGGCCCCGACGGCGTCTACGATCCCGACAATGACTATTTCAATCCCGACCAGCTGCTCAGCGTGCGCGGGGAACTGCGCAGCTCGTGGCTCACCGAACCCGCCGACGGCCGCCTGCCCTATACGCGCCTTGCAACCAGCACGCTCGAACGCATCGACGCACTCGAGACCTTTGGCTTCGATAATCCCGAAGAGCGCCCCGCCTGGGAGCGCTGCGTCTCCAGCCTCGGCCATCCGCCGATCATGGCGAACAGCTACGTCATCCCGCACCAGATCGTGCAGACACCCGACGCCATCGTTATCGCCACCGAAGACACGGATGGCGCGCGCATCATCCACCTCGCCGGCCCGCAGCCGCCCCAAGTCCTGCGCTCCCGCGGCGGCTATTCCGCGGGCCGCTGGGACGGCGACACGCTGATTGTCGAGACCACGCATGTCTCAGCGCCGGACCCCACCGGCGTCGTCTACCGCGGGCCCATCCCGCTTACCGAAGCTAGCCGTACGATCGAACGCTTCACGCTCCTCGCACCGAGCGAAATCCTCTACCGCTTCACCGTCGAGGACCCCGCCCTCTTCACCGCCCCCTGGAGCGCCGAATACGTGCTCAGGCGCCACCCCGACAAATTCCACGAATACGCCTGCCACGAAGGCAACTACGCCATCGTCAACGCCCTCACCGCCGCCCGGCTGGGCCGCCAGTCAGACAAGGCCGCAGACGATAAGAGGCAGGCGAAAGAAGAGAAAAAAGCGGCGAACGCAGCCGAATAATTGCACACAGCCTGGGCGAGCCTATCTTTCGCACATGGCCAAACGCCCAACCACCTTCTTCACCGTCGGCTACGAACACACGACGCTGCCCGGCCTCATCGCGGGTCTTAAGGCCGCCGGCGTCACGCGCATCATCGACACGCGCGACGTCGCCAATTCCCGCCGCGCCGGCTTCTCCAAGAAACTGCTCGCCGCCAGCCTCGAGGAGGAGGGTATCGGCTACATCCATCTCCGCCCGCTCGGCACGCCCAAGGCCGGGCGCGAGGCCAACCGCGCCGGCCTCATGGACGAGTTCCGCCGCATCTACGAAGCCAGCTTCATGCGTCCTGAAGCCCAGCTCGCGCTCCTCGAAGCCGAAGAACTCATCTGCGCCCAACCCACCGCCCTCCTTTGCTTCTGCGGCGACGGCGCGAAGTGCCACCGCCACCGCATCGCACAAGCGCTCGAAGAGAAGGGCCTGAAGCGCAAAGAGATCGCATTCCGCTAGACGCGCTCACCACAGACAAAAAAGGGGAGGCTCGCGCCTCCCCTTCCTCAGTCCGGTACGAAGCCGATCAACCCGGCTTCTTGAACTTCAGGATGAACTGGTCCGTCTTGCCGCGAATGCTCGGGTCGAAGATCGTCTTCGTGCCGTCATCCGCCGGGTTGCGCAGTACGCCCGACGAACCGACGAACTGGAAGCCCGCAGCCAGGACTTCCGCCTTCACCTTGGCTTCGTCGATACGGTGGTTCTCGGCGCTGAACTCCTGGCCCTTCGCGATCTGGTGATCGAGCACGATGTAGATCCCGCCTGGCTTGAGCGCATTCAGCACCGCCTTGTTAGCGGCATTGATGTCGAGGTTGCGGCCAGGATTGTGCAGGTCGTGATAGTTCTGCGAGGTCCACACCAGGTCCAGCGGCTCTGGATTCGCGAGCGTGGCGTAGTTCGAGATGACCACCTTCACGTTGCCGTAGTTGGCGGGGTCGGCCACGACTGCCGCGAGCGGCGCCGCTGGCGGCGGCTGGCCTTCGCGCTGCACGGGCGCGCTGGCGAAGGCATAGACCTTGCCGGTCGGGCCGACGGCCTTCGACAGGATCCGCGTCATGTAGCCGCCGCCGGGAACCAGCTCTCCGACCTTGTCGCCGGGTTGCACTTCGCCGAACGCCACCATCTCGGCCGGCTTGCGGTTCACATCGCGATCCTTGTCCGCCTGCGGGCGGGCCGGATCGGCGACAGCCGCGACGATATTTGCGGACGTCGCCGTCACCGGCGCTCCGCCGCCCATCGTTTCGCAAGCAGCCGTTGCAAGCAGCGCCGCCACGGCCAGCGACCGCATAAGAGTCATACGCATGAGTGTCCTCCCAGTGATATCCGCACCCGTCTGGCCGGATCATTGCGGGGACACCTAGCGCGCCGGGCGAGCGGCGCCAATTAACGCTCGCGCGATCACTCAGCTATGCGCGGGGCCAGAAACGAGGGAATTGTCTGCCGCAAACGCCCGCCCACGCGGATCGGCTCGATGCGCAGGGCAAGCCCGCTGACATCATCCGACTCGACAAACACGCCGCACAGCGTCGCCGGACCCTCCGCCGGCGCCTTGCGCTCGGTCGGCAGTCGCGTAGCGGCGCGCTGCACAAGCGGGCCCTTTTTCATGCCGATCACGCTGTCATAATCCCCACACATGCCCGCATCGGTCATGTACGCCGTGCCGCCGGCAAGAATGTGCGCATCCGCTGTCGGCACATGGGTATGCGCGCCCACCACCAGCGTCGCGCGCCCGTCGCAATAGTGACCCATAATGTACTTCTCGGCCGTCGCCTCCGCGTGCATCTCGACGATCACTGCATCGGCGACCTGCCGCAACGGCGCTTCATCCAGCGCGCGCTGCACCCCCTGGATCGGATCGTCCAGCGACTCCATGAAGGCCGAGCCGTGGATCTGGATCACGAACACCCGCTGCCCGACCGCCGTCGTGAATAGCTGCGCCCCGCGCCCGGGAATGTTCAGCGTCTGCGGATAATTGAACGGGCGCAGCAGCCGCGTCTCGCGCTCTATGAAGGTCAGCGCCTCGGCCTGGTCCCACGAATGATTGCCCAGCGTGATGCAGTCCGCGCCTGCATCGAAAATCTCGGCGGCGGTCGACGCGGTTATGCCGAACCCGCCCGCCGCGTTCTCGCCATTCACGACGACGAAGTCGAGCTTCAGCTCACGGCGCACGCGCGGAAGATATTCGGAGACGGCTGCACGGCCTGCCCGGCCCACCACATCGCCGAAAAACCCGAGTCGCATGCGCACTCCCTGCTACGGACCCCCGGTCCGGCCATCTGACCGAGCCCTTACAGGAGCCCAGCCCCAAGGGCAAATCGGGCGGAACGCCGCGTCAGGACGGCGTAATGCGCAGCATCCGCTTCAACGCTTCCCTGTCGCGGTCGCTCAGGTTGACGAATTTGGTCTGCGGGCTGCCGTTGAAAGTGATGTGCACCGCGCCGTCCTTGTCGAAATACGCCCAGGCGATGTTCTCGACATTGATGACGGTCGTCGCCCCCTCATGCGTGAAACTGATGCTGCTCGCCATGTGTCCCTCCCGGCTTGAGGACCACATTCACGCGCACAACGCCCGGCGCGGTCAACCGCGCTCCCGCCTCAGTAGACCCTCTCGATCCGGTCGATCGCGTGGATTTCCCCACCGCGGCAGAAGAAGCTGATCTTCTTGTAGAGCAGCTCGGGCGCGGGCTCGCGATAGGCCAGCCGCCCTGCAACCGGCGCCGTCGGCGCCGTGCGGATCTCCAGCACCAGCGTGTCCCCCGTCGACGCCGCCGACTTCAGCACCACCGCCGTATCCGTGGCCTCGACCAGCCGCACATCGACATGCAGCTCGCGCGCCGCCCGTCCCGGCCCCGGCATGTGATTGACCCACGCATTGGCCTCGGCGATCCGGTGCGGGCACGCAAACTGCGCCAGCGCCTGTCCCGTGGTCTTCGGCGCAGGCGGCCCAGCTTGTGGCGCCGCATTCGCGCAACTCGCCGTGAACACCGCCAATACCGCGAGAAATGCCCGAGATTGCAATGCCTTCTCCCGAATCAGGTGCATCCCGAGGCTAGCATGCGCCCCCGCCTCTGTAGGATAAGCTTGAGCGCTGACGTATATCCGGAATGTCCCGCCCGCCGCCGTGGAACAGAAACAACAGAACACGGTTGATCGGCTGGAACCCGACCGACGTATAAACACGACGCAGATCGAAAGGACCGCGAGATGGAGCTGAAGTTCCGCCGCAACCCGGACTACCAGTCGCTTCGTGAGGAGATGACGCCCGAGCACATGTTCATGGATCGCCGCCACATACTCACCGCCGCCGGCTTTCTCGGCGCGGGCTCGATCCTCGGCGCTCTGCCCGCCTGCTCCGAACCGCAGCAGACCACAGCCAAGGTTTCCGCCGCCGCTGGCGGCCATCCCGCACCCGGCGCCGCGCTGAAAGCAAAGAAGGCCGCCTACACCGTCGCTGACCAGAGCACGATCGAGGATGCGTTCCGGGGCTACTGCAACTTCTACGAGTTTGGCACGAACAAGAGCGACCCGCCGCGCTACGCCGACATGATGAAAGTCTCGCCTTGGGAAGTCACCGTCGAAGGCGAAACCGACGCGCCCGGCAAATACGCCCTGAAAGACCTGATCGATTATTCGAAACTCGAAGAGCGCGTCTATCGCCACCGCTGCGTCGAAGCCTGGTCGATGGTCGTGCCGTGGATCGGGGTGCCGATGGCTGGCGTCATCACCAAGCTCAAGCCGAAATCCACCGCGAAATTCGTGCAGTTCGAAACCTACATGAACCGGAAGGAAATGCCTGGCCTCGCTCGTCCCGTCCTGCGCTGGCCCTATACCGAAGGCCTGCGCCTCGACGAGGCGATGAACGAGCTTCCCCTCTTCGCGGTCGGCGCCTATGGCAAGGCGCTCGCGAAGCAGAACGGCGCGCCGCTGCGCACGGTCCTGCCCTGGAAGTACGGCTACAAGGCCACGAAATCTATCGTGAAGATCCGCTTCCTTGTCGACCAGCCGGCCACCGCCTGGAACAAGGCCAACGCCAACGAATACGGCTTCTATTCAAACGTGAACCCCGAAGCGCCTCACCCGCGTTGGAGCCAGGCGAGCGAACGCGTCATCGGCGGCAAGGGCGGCTTCAACGAACGTCGCAACACCGAGATATTCAACGGCTACGCCAAACAGGTGGCTGCGCTCTACGCCGGCATGGACCTGCAGGTAAACCGCTAGGGCATGGCCGGTAATCCCTACCTCCGCGCCTTTGGCAAGACCTGGATGAAGCCGCTGACGCTGATCGCGCTCATCGCGCCGTTCGCGTACCTCGCCTTCCTCTGGACGATGATGCTGACCAACACCGACCCCTACATCATGGGGTTCAACCCGGTTCAGTGGACGCATCACTATCTCGGCGACACCGCCATCCGCATCCTGCTGGTCACGCTCGCCATCTCGCCGATCCGCGACATCACGGGCTGGCAGCCTATCGCCCTGATCCGCCGCCGGATCGGCCTCGCCGCCTTCTTCTACGCCTTCCTGCACATGCTCGCCTATCTTGGTCTTGACCGCGAATGGTCGCTCGCCAAGCTGTGGGAAGACGTGGTGCTGCGCACTTACATCATGCTCGGCATGGCTGCGCTCGTCCTGATGATCCCGCTCGCCGTCACCTCCACCAACGGCATGATCCGCCGCCTCGGCCGCAAGACGTGGGACCGCATCCACTGGCTCATTTTCCCCCTCGCGATCCTCGCGATCGCGCACAACCTGCTGATGGTGAAGGCCATTGATGGCGATCCGACCATCCACGCCGTCATCCTCGCCGTGCTGCTGTTGTGGCGCATGGGCCGCTGGGGGATGAAGCGCTTCAAGCCCGCCGAAGCGGCAACCTAGCGCTCGCGCAGCGTCAGTTCGCCCACGCGCTGTTCGCGCCAGCCGCAAAGTGATAGATTGCCCCATAGATCATGGGAGATCAGATGCGCCTCGCTCGCCTTCTCCTCATTCCTGTCGCTGCATGGTTTGCAGCCTGTTCGCAGAAGCCTGAAACAGACGCTGAGCTTGTCGCCCGCGCCGGCGCGCCGCTTTTCAAGGGCATGGGCGAATTCCACCGCGTCATCGATACGAAGGACGCGGGCGCCCAGCGTTATTTCGACCAGGGTATGGTCCTCGCCTTCGGCTTCAACCACGCCGAAGCGATCCGCTCCTTCCGCGCCGCGCAGAAGCTCGATGCAAACTGCGCCATGTGCTTCTGGGGCGAGGCGCTGGCGACCGGCCCGAACATCAACGTCACCGCCAAGGGCAAGGCGATAATGTCGCCCGACGAGCAGAAGGCCGCATGGTCCGCGCTCGAAAAAGCAAAGGCCGTAGCCGCCTCCAAGCCCGAACTCGAACGAGACCTGATCGACGCTCTCGCTAAACGCTACGCGCCCGAACTCGTGGCCGACCGCGACCCGTTGGATCACGCCTACGCCGAAGCCCTCGGCGCGCTGGTGCAGAAATACCCGGCAGATGACGACATCGCTGCGATGTATGGCGAGGCGTGGATGAACACTATGCCGTGGAATTACTGGTCCGACGCCACGACGCCGCGCCCCGAAATCGTCCCCGTCATCGCCGCGCTCGAAAAGACCATCGCGCGCAGCCCGCAGCACCCGCTGGCGCTCCACCTCTACATCCACGCCATGGAAGCCTCCGCCGCGCCCGAGAAGGCAGAGAAAGCGTCAGACACGCTTCTCGCCCTGGTCCCTGGCTCGGGCCATCTCGTCCACATGCCCGCTCACATCTACTGGCGCGTCGGCCGCTACAATGACGCCGCCGAGGCCAACATTCTCGCCGCCAAAATCGACGAGGATTACATCGCCCAATGCAACGCGCAGGGCTTCTATCCGGCGATGTACTATCCCCACAACATTCACTTCCTCTGGTCCGCCGCCTCCATGCAGGGCCAGAGCAAGCTCGCCATCGAGGCTGCGCGCAAGCTCGCCGACAATGTCAGCCTCGCACAGATCGACCAGTTCCCGACCATCGAATTCTTCAAGACCGTCCCGCTGCTTTCGCTGGTGCAGTTCGCGCACTGGGATGAAATCATGGCAGCGCCGCAACCGCGCGAAGACCTCAGCTATTCCAACGCCATCTGGCGCTATGCGCGCGGCGTCGCCCTCGCAAACACGGGCGATGTCAAAGGCGCGAAAGCCGAACTCGCCGCCATGCTCCCTCTGCTGTCGAACCCCAAAGTCATGGTGCTCGACGGCAATGACTATCCCGCCAGCGCCCTTCTCCAAATCGCAGACCATCTCCTGCGGGGCGAAATCGCCCTCGCCAGCAATGACGCCAAGGCCGCCGTCGCCGAATTCACCGCCGCCGTCGTCGGCCAGGATGCGCTACCCTACACTGAGCCGCCCTTCTGGTATTACCCCACCCGCCAGTCCCTAGGCGCCGCGCTCCTTGAAGCCGGCAAGCCGGCGGACGCACAAGCGGTCTACGAGAAAGACCTGCAGCAATTCCCGCACAATGGCTGGTCCACCTTCGGGCTGATCGCGACGCTGGAAGCACAGGGCAAGATGGACGAAGCAGCGATGCACCGCGACCACTTCAAGGCGGTGTGGCAGTTCGCCGACGTCGAACTCAAAGGCTCTCGCCTCACCGCCTCGCCAATCTGACGATCGCCTCGCTGAACTTATTGGCTGAACCGTCACCCGCCCTCATGTGCGGGCCTAGAGATGCCCGACAGGCGCGCCATAGTTCATTTCGACGCCCTTCATCGTGCGCGTTTCAGGCGGGGGAAGATCGCCTAGCGTCAGCGTCTGCTGCAGCTCTTCCTTGCGTGCCTGCATCACCTTGCCCAGCGCATCCATATCGAGCCCGGCCGCCTTGGCCTGCGCGAACATGCCTTCGCTGCGCTTTTCTTCTTCCTTGACGTGATGCTTGATCTCCTCCGACAGCACCGTGACCTTGGCGGCATAGAACTTGTCGTCCAGCGAGCCCTGGCTGATCTCGGCGATCAGCATCTTCGCCCCGTCATGCTCGACATAGGCCTCATCCAGCAGGTCTTCCTCAACGGCCTCTTTGCAGGCTGGATAGAAAATCTCTTCCTCGATCATCGTATGGATGGTGAGCTCCATGCAGATCTGCTGCGCGATCTTCTGCTTCTGCTCCTTGCGCGTCGATTTCTCAAATTTCTCGAACAATTCCTCGACCAACCTATGATCAGCCTTGAGCAAGGCGATCGCGTCCAGCGGCTCCGCGCTCTTCCCGCTCTTTCCGTTCCGTGCGTTCTTTCCGTTCTTCATTTTGGTCGCCATCATGCCCTCGTGTGTTTGTTGTCGTAGTTACGCGGCGTCCAGAATGCGGTTCCGCAACAACCCGCGCGGCTACGCCAGAGTCTGCATCCGACGGCGGCGCACTGCGCCTGGATCAATCTGGCCGCTCTCAGATTGCGTCCTGCGCGACCCAAACAACCTCACCATCCCCAAACGCTGCGCCGCACTTCGCTCGTCCCGCGCCTGATGGCGGCTGATCGCGCCTGCCCACCTTGGCCCCACACCTGCCATGACGCCCAATGCGTAAGGCTGTCCATCGTTCAGCGGGGGAGCTTGCCTGCCTGTCCTTTCGATGATACTGGAAATATCAAATGATTACGCAACACGCAGTTTCCGCGCTCGGCGCGCTGGCTCAGGAACACCGCCTCGCTGTGTTTCGCATGCTGGTGAAAGCCGGTCAGAAGGGGATGCCCGCAGGCGAGATCGCCGCCGAATTGGGCGTGCCTTCATCCTCTCTGTCCTTCCATCTTGCGCACCTCAATCGCGCCGGCCTCGTCACGCAGCGGCGCGAAAGCCGCTCGCTGATCTACACCGCCGATTTCGATGCGATGAACGGCCTCCTGGCCTATCTGGTCGAGGACTGCTGCCAGGGCAGCCCCGAGATCTGCACGCCGATGGCCGAAACCGTCAGTCGCGCCGCCTGCTGCCCGCCCGCCCCGAAGAAGAAAGCCCGCGCATGAAACGCCTGCATATCCACGTCGCCGTCGAGAATCTTCCCAAATCCATTTCCTTCTATTCGACGCTGTTCAACACGCAGCCAGTCGTCGTGAAGGACGATTACGCCAAATGGATGCTGGACGATCCCCGCGTGAATTTTGCGATCTCGGACCGCGCCCGCATCGCCGGCGTCGATCATCTCGGCATCCAGACCGAGACGCGTGAAGAACTTGCCGAACTCGCCGATCGCATGAAGGCTGCAGGCGAAGTCACCCGCGATCAGGAAGCCACGACCTGCTGCTACGCCAGATCCGACAAGACCTGGGTCAATGATCCGCAAGGCATTCGCTGGGAGACGTTCCACACCTTCGGCGAAGCAACCACTTACGGCGAGGACGAGCCCGACGTGAAGCTCAACGCCAAGGCCGCCTGCTGTCCGCCCGCAACCAGCGCTCCACCGGCCAAGGCCTGCTGCTGACATTTCTCACCAGGGGACAAGACAATGCCTGACGCACGCGTTTTCAACGTGCTCTTCCTGTGCACCGGGAACTCGGCGCGCAGCATCCTGGCCGAAGCCATCCTCAACCGCTCAGGCGCAGGCCGGTTCAAGGCCTACAGCGCCGGCTCGCACCCCAATGGCGCGGTCAACCCGCACGCCCTGAAATTGCTGAAAGCCATGAACTATTCCGCCGACGGCTTCAGGTCGAAATCGTGGGATGAGTTCGCAGGCGCCGACGCCCCGCAGATGGACTTCGTGTTCACGGTCTGCGGTGATGCAGCCGACGAAGTCTGCCCGATCTGGCCGGGCCATCCGATGACTGCGCATTGGGGCGTCCCCGACCCCGCGCGCGTCGAAGGGACGGATGCAGTCAAGGGCGCGGCCTTCGCAGACACCTATCGCATGCTGGACACGCGCATCAACGCGTTCACCAGCCTCCCGCTCGCCTCGCTCGACAAGCTCAGCCTGCAGCGCCGCCTCAACGACATCGGCCGGCAATGACGCTCGGGCGACGCCTTGCGGCCGAAGCACTCGGCACGCTGCTGCTAGTCGGCTGCGTGATAGGTTCCGGCATCCTCGCCGACCGCCTGTCGCCCGACGACGCGGTCGCCCTGCTCGGCAACACGCTCGCAACCGGCGCGATGCTCGCCGTGCTGATCCTCGCGCTGGGCCCAATATCAGGCGCGCATTTCAATCCAGCCGTCACGCTGGTCATGGCGCTGCGCCGCGAGCTGAAGGCGCTCGCGGCCGCCGCCTACATAGCCGCGCAGCTTGCAGGCGGCTTGCTCGGCATGCTCCTCGCCCACGCCATGTTCGAACACCCGCTTCTCCAACTCTCCACACACGCCCGCGCCGGCTTCGGCGTCATGCTCTCCGAAGGCGTCGCGACTTTCGCACTCGTATTCGTCATTCTCGCCGTCCGGCGCACGCGCCCCGACGCGGTCGCCTGGGCCGTCGCGCTCGTCATCGTCGCAGGCTATTGGTGGACAGCCTCCACCTCTTTCGCCAACCCGGCCGTGACACTGGCGCGTTCGCTCACCGACACCTTCTCCGGCATTCGCCCAGCCGACGCGCCGGGCTTCATCCTCGCTCAACTCACCGGCGCTCTCGCCGCCCTGGGCGCGAGCGCGTTGCTGTTCGATTGGCAAGCGAAAGCATAGGTTCCCTGACCCAGTGAGCGATTGCAGCCCAAACACGGAATTAGGGTCGCCACGCATCGCCCTTCCTCCAGTTGCACGCCGCATGCGCGAGCTGAAGATTCGCCGGCTCGTCCGTTCCACCCTTCACGCGTGGTCGTATGTGATCAAACGTCGGCCGCTTCTTCTTCCAGACGGTCGCATGCGGCGCATCAAACCGCCCCGCCGGCATCGCCTCGCCGCAAATGGCGCAGCGCCCTTCCTGCTTCGCCCAGAGCTGATCAAACAGGCTCAGGCCTCAATCTCCTGTGGCACATCCCAGCCCCGCCGCGCACAAGCGGCAAGAACCGTGTTCCGCAGCAAGCAAGCCACCGTCATCAAGCCGACGCCGCCCGGCACCGGCGTGATGAACCCCGCCACCTCGCGGCACTCCGCAAAATGCGCATCGCCAACGACTCGCGTTTTCCCCTCGCCTTTTTCAGGCGCCCGAATGCGGTTGATGCCCACATCGATTACAACCGATCCTGGCTTCACCCAATCGCCCCGCACCATCTCCGGCCGCCCCACCGCCGGCACAAGAATATCCGCCGTCCGGCACAGCTCTCTCAGATTCGTCGTCTTCGAATGCGCGATCGTCACCGTGCAGCTCTCGGCCAGGAACAGCATCGCCGCCGGCTTGCCCACCAGGATCGAACGCCCGATCACCACCACATTCTTTCCGGAAAGATCATTCCCCAGCGCATGCTTCACCATGATTACGCAGCCCACAGGCGTGCATGGCCGCAAGCCCGGCTTGCCTAGCAGAAGCCGCCCCGCCGAAAGTTCCGTCAGCCCGTCGACATCCTTTAGCGGATCAATGCACGCCAATGCCTTCGGCTCATCGAGATGCTTCGGCAGCGGCAGCTGCAGCAGGATGCCATCGACTTCGGGGTCAGCGCTCAGCCGCTTCAGCTCGGTCTCGATCTCGTCCTGCGTCGCGCTCGCCGGATACCGCTTGGTGATCGAGCGCATGCCCGCCGCTTCGGTCTTCTCACCCTTGGATTTCACATACAGCGCACTGGCCGGATCATCGCCCACCAGAACCACAGCCAGGCACGGGCTGCCGGGCAGCTTTGCGACCGCAGCAGCAGCCGCCGCCCTCACCTTTTCAGAGACAATCTTCCCGTCGATCAATTCCGCCGTCATCAGCGCACATCCAGCAGGGCTTCGATGGCCGCTCCTATAGACGGGTCAGCGGAGATTCGCACGGTCTTGATGCGCTGGGTCTCGCCCTTCTCCACCGAAACGGCGGATTTCGGCAGGCCGAGCGCCTTGGCGATCACCTGTTCGATGGCGGCGTTGGCCTTGCCTTTCTCAGGCACGGCCCGAACTCGCACTTTCAGGAAGGTCTGGCCCGCGGCGTCCTCGCCGGGCCCCTCGATCGCGTCTTTGGACGCGTTGGGCTGCGCCCGCACCCGGATTTCCGCCCCGCCCGCGATCAACCGCCAGCAAGGCCCGCCCATCGGCTCAGATCACGTTGGGATAGACGTAACGCCACATGACGTCGCGCAGCAGGAAAATGATCAGGATCAGGATCAGGCCCGACAGGTCGATCCCGTTGAACGGCCGAACAACGGCCCGGATCGGCTTCAGCATCGGTTCGGTGATCGCGCCCAGGAAATTCCAGACCTGCCAGACGAACTGGTTGCGCCGGTTGATCACGTTGAACGCGATCAGCCACGACATCACCGCCTGGATGATCAGGACCCAGACCACCAAGTTCAGGATCACGTCCAGGACAAGAATTACCGACTTCATGGTCTCTCCGCAGGCGGCCCGGCCACAGGGGCCCGTCTGGATGTAGGATCCAGTCGCCTCATTTCATACCGTGCGGGTTTAGAATTGGGAAACGGAAGAAATCGGGGGAATAGCGGGGTCGAAGGCTCCGGCCGGGTGTTTCGATCGTCTCGACTAACTCACTTTTCAGCAAAATCACTCGGGCGCCATCTCACGCCGCCTTCGGCAATGCGATCGCTAATAGCGGTCGCGCCGCCTGTGACCGGCCCGCGATCACCGCCCGATTCGCAAATGACGGCGCCGATTTACCTGTGATCGCGGCTTCGTCGGCGCTCGCAATGCCTTCGACTATGTCGCCGTCTGCAGGAATGATGTCGCCGGTTCCACAGACGACGTAAGCGTCTTTCTGCAACTGGGTCACGGGTGCTTTCTCTTCGCGATCGCTGCGCAGCAGGCGCGCGATGGTCTGGCGAGGCGCCTTGCGCAGGCTTTCGGCCTGAGCCTTGCCTCGCCCGTGTGGGACAGCTTGAGCGAAGTTCGCGAATAGAACCGTGAAACACAGCCACAACGCCGTCTGGGCGATCAAAGCTCGATCTTCGATCGCCGTGTAAACCCCGATAATCGACAGGATGGCGCCGCTCATGGTCACGAACATGACCGCATGGCGCACGATCAGTCGTAGATCGAGCTTGCGTAATGCATCGCCGCTGGCTGGGCCGACAATCGACCAGTCGAACAATAAAGGCGGCTTGCGCATGAGGAGTTGCCTCGGTCACGCTGACGGACTCCTCAGAATTTTTCGGGAGGACCAGCGATGGCGCCAGAAACGCTTGATCGATTTTGGGCGGACGGGCGGCGTCAACCATGCAGTGGACGATGGAGCCAGTTTCGAATTGTGAAGCTGTTGCGCCAACATTTTCTACGAGCCGCCTTCGATTCCGTGCTCAAGATCAGGCAAGCGCCAGGACCCGGCCGCCGAACAGTAAAAAACACAATCGCCAGCTTCCGGCGTCCTTCGAAAATGCGGAGTGTTTCCTGGCCTCAAATGTCTTCCTAAAACAAACGGAGACAGCCGATGCATCCGGGCATTCGTCTACCATTTGCGGTTCGCCCGCCTGGACGCACTCCGGGTTATTCCAGTCCCTTCACAGTGCGGGCGCTGCACAAGCCCGCCACGGCTAGCTGCGGCGACGCCCTGTCAACTCTACGAGCGCTCGCCTGAGGTCGTGGACCTGATCTATCAAGTGAAGCGCGACGCCAACGCCTTCCGTATTCACGCCGAGATCATCAATAAGATTCTGGATCAACTGAGCGCGTGCGAGGTCGGTCTCAGAAAACTCCAGCGTGTCAAATCGACCTCGCGGCAGGAGCCACTCTTCTTCAATCCATATTTCCAATGTTGCGCGATCGATCTTCGCGCGCGTCACAAAATCAGAGAGCGTGAGCGTCATGGCGCAAACTCCTTTCGTACATCCTCCTCGCCCTTGGGCGACCAAGTTGCGAGAAACGCCTCAAGCTCTGCGTCAGGCTCTTTGGGAAGGGCGACTTTCAGCGTGACGAGAAGATCTCCGGGCGATTTCGGCAGGGCGACGCCCTTGCCTTTCAATCTTAAGACCGTCCCCGAGGTCGATCCTTTAGGCACGGTAAGCACGACGACGCCGGACGGCGTCGGCGCCTTCACCTTGGCTCCAAGGACAGCTTCTTTCAACGTGATAGGCAGGTCGATACGGACATCATTGCCCTCCCGACGGAAGAACCGGTGCGGCCGGATGGAGATCACCGCCATGAGGTCGCCTGGAGAACCTTCGCCCGGCGCAGCAGCGCCTTTACCCTTGAGGCGTAAGACCTGTCCGTCCTCAACACCGGGCGGTATGGTCAGGTTGATTGTGGATCCGTCCGGCAATGGCAATTGCCGCGATGCGCCTGTGATGGCCTCGAGGAGGTCCACAGCTAGTTGCGCCTGCAGGTCCGCTCCCCGCGCCGACCGACGACGACGGCCAAGAAGCTCGGCGAATAGCTCGTCGGTGTCGGCGAAATCCGCAAAGCCTGAACCGCTGGCATAGCGACCGTCACCGTCCTCAGCTGCGAAGTCGCGGTAATATTTTTGTTGCGGTCGCTCTGCGCCAGAAGCGTCAATCTCACCCGCATCAAACCTCCGGCGTTTCTCCGGATCCGAAAGAAAATCGTAGGCTGCGGAAATCTCCTTGAACTTGGCTTCCGCCTCCTTGTCTCCGGGATTGACGTCAGGATGATGCTTGCGTGCGAGTCGGCGATACACCTTCTTGATCTCTTCATTCGGCGCTGTCCGCGCAACGCCGAGCGCTTCATAGGGATCTTTCACGGCGCGCTATCCTGGCTTTCGCGTTATTCGTCGTTGACCACAGTTCGGGGCCGGCCAACCCAATACCACTTATCTTCGCGACGCGCCGACCGAATTTGACCTTGCCTCTGTCTCCATCAGCGCGAGCGTTTGTAACGTGGGCTAAGCGGACCGCTGAGCGGGACGGTTATTCCGCCGATAGGCGCTCCGATGCCCAGCCCGTCCCTCAAGGCAATACGCCCAGACCGTAGTGGATCATGCATTCGGATTCACGCCCCCGCACCACGCGCTTGCCTTTCGTGGGGCCGTGAGTTTCAGTAACCACTGTGCACTGCCAATCGGGCGCGGACTCATGCATCACATGCAGGACGACCCAGTCGTCCGTGCGATGCAACTCATGGGCGCGCGCCGTATTGGAGAAGAGCGCCGTGAAGTGCCAACCCTTACGGTGCATGTGCATGACGGGAAGCCAGGCGAGGCCGCGGGGGTTGAAACGCCGGGGCGCAATGAGCTTAAGCTCATTGCGCGCAGCCTTGCTCCGGTAGAGCGCATCGACTTCAAGAAGCAGATCGATCGGCGGGACGCGGCCCCCTGCGACGCGGCCACGCAGGCTGCGGAGCCGTTCCTGCAACGCGGCGCGAAGGGCCTCAACGCGGCGCGGTCCGAAGCCCGCCATACTCTCCAGGCGTCCATCATTGGCGGCGGCCTCCAATTCTTCGAGCGTGTCGACATGCAGCTGACGGTGGAAGCGTTGAGCCGTCTCGCGCCCGACGCCGGGCACGCTCATGAACAGGACTTCTGGATCGAGTTCGCCCGTAAGACGGTCAAGCGCATCCCAGTGACCCGTCGTGACCATTTGCGAAATGGCCGCTGCAATGCCGCGGCCAATCGCAGGCAGAGCGACCAGCGCATTCACGCCGCCGGATGACAGGATTTCATCGACAGGGCGCTCGAGGGATTCAACCATCGGCGCCGCCCTGCGATAGGCCGCCGACCGGAACCCGCCCTCCCCCTGATGCTCGAGCAGTTCGGCCATCTGAAGGAGCCGGGCGGCGATGCGCACATTCAATCTGTGGTTCATGACACGGCCTCCGAATATCGAGGCTAGCTTGCCGCTCAACGGTCGATGTCGGCTTGATCCAGCACAACAGAACGGCAGGTCAGGCAGAAGCGCAAACTCATGATCGATGGGATCTTGATCTGCATCAGCCGTGAAGGCGGAAAAGCTGCCAGCCTGAAGAGAGTGACAAGTGGAGACTCAGAATGGCCCGTTGGTTGGCGTGGAGCGCGCTAATCGCGCTAATCGCGTCTGTTTCAGGCTGCGTTGCGAGCCCGTGCGATTGTCTTCCCCGGGACGCCGCACGCATTCTCCCAAGAGCACAGGCAATCGCCTACGGGGAAACACCCCCGCCGCTTCCCCTGCGCATTCCCATCAAGGGCGTCATGGCGGGCATCATCGACTTTTCCGCTCATGGCGTCTTTACGCTCGCTATCTCCGACAAGCCGCTGACGGATTCTGACTGGACCGCGGCGGGTCTTGCCTCGATCAATCTGATCGGCTCGGCTAGTCTTATCACCCTCCCTGGGTCCGGCCCCGACGACGCGGACTGGATTGCAACACCTGAGTGGCAAGTCTGGGCCAAGACCTTCCAGCAGGCCAGCATCACAACCGCAATCGCGATCCGGGGCAAGAACCAGGCAGGCTTCCTTGCGGCGGCGAACACGCTCGCTGATGCGTGCCAGTCCTGTCATAGCCGCTTTCGCACAATCGGGCGGCCCGATGCATCCGAAATGGCGTCCAAGCCCGCGCCAGCCGAACTTGCGGCTTTCGTTCGGGCCTGGCCATCGTCTCGTGCATTGGAGCGCTGAGGCGCGCAGAGGAAATCAGTGTCATGCAACACCTGTTGCGCAGGCGTCCGCGATGATGTTGGCTTGCGCGGCGATTGCCTTGAATCGGAGGACCGCAAAGCATCTCGCCCTGGGTGCGAGACCCGCAGTAGGTGAGATCGTCGGCGACACTCAACGGCGATCGACGGCGCCCCAGTTAGTGCGACACGAGCATGGGCACGGGCGCATCAGCAAGAAGATTTCGGCTGACGCCGCCGAGGACGAATTCCTGAAGACGAGAATGACCAAAGAGCCCAAGCACCGCAAGGTCTGCGCCGGTGCGAGCGATCTGATAACGAATAACGTCCGCAGCTGAGAGATCTTCCTCGGCGGCGACGATGAGTTGGGCAGGCTTGCAGCCATGCGCCTTGAGCTGCCTCTGGAGCATCGTATCGAGGGCGCCTGGCGCATTCTTGGAAACGGTCAGGAATGTCACCTCGGTCGCTTCCGTCAGGAACGGCCACGCATCGTTGAGGACACGCGCCGGCTCGCGCGCTTCCTTCCAGGCGACAAGAACGCGACGCCCGCCCCAGTTCGGCGCAAGAGCCTTTGGCGCGATAAGCATGGGCGCGCCGCTGGCCATGCCAACGCGTGCAGCGCTTAGGGTCGAACTGCCGAGCGCCGCCTTCATGGTGGCGGGTAGGATGGACAGGTCATGCCGGCGCGCGCAGGCGATCAGTTCGTCCTCGGAATCGCCATTCACATCGAGCCAGCTGCAAGGGCAGTCGGCGCCCCGGGCCAGCGCTTCAAACATCACGCGCAGCGCTGCGGACGTCTTTGTCGTCTCCTTGCCCCTGTCATCCAGATACTGCTGGATGACGTCGCCCGGGGTGATCGCAAAGCCATCGCCGATCATGAATGCGGGAATGATGACGGTCTTGAGGAAAACGCCCGTGATCGACGCCTTGAAGCGGGCGGCGGTTGCGACGGCCATGGCGGCCCGCGCCTTGCCCGCCTCAGAGTCGTCGACCTCCACCAGGATGGTGCGATAGCTCATTGCGCCTGCCTCTTTGCTGAGTGAGTGGTAGAGGCGCCAGCCCCAAGCGTCTTGATCATGATCAAGCCGAAGCAGATCTGAAACCGAGCCTCATCAAGCAAGGCGGCTCTTGCGCAGGATCCAGCGCATGATCTTCCCCCCCGCGTCCTGGGAAGCTCCGTGCGGATCTGGATTATATCAGGCGGTGCGAGCGTTCCGGTTGCGCGACGCACTTCGCCTGGATCCCCGGGCTCAGGTTCGTCCGCCTTCGGCATCAGCCATGCGATGTGAATGAGATCGACTTGGCGAACGCGGATCAGAATGATCTCGAAATCGACTGACGGCTGGAGGCGCGCAATCATCATCTAGCCCAGGTTTTCGACTACTCTGTCGCGCCCGGCCGCATGATGGACAACCTCGCCGTTCTTGTGTTCGCTCCTGGTCTGCTCCCTCGCCGCAGCTGCCGCGCCACGGCATGCCACATCTCGTTTTCCACCCTATCGCCAGCGCCCGCGCCCGCGGCCGGCAGGCTGTCTGATCTGCGTCAAGGCGATCGGCGCCGACTTCCCGGACGTTGATACGCAACAAGGGGCTTCAGGTCAGTTTCAGGATGTCATCCAGCAATGTGTCGCGCCCGCCTGACCACGCGGCTCCCGCGGAGAGGAAGGATTCGATAGCATCAGCTGGCGCCTTCCAGTTGTCGGACGCGATGTTGCAAGCCTTGATATCTGACACCCGGTTCCTCATCGTGCCAGAGACGATGGTCGATGGTCTGATCGTCATCGATACGAAAGGCACGATCACCTATGTTAATCCGGCCTGCACCAACCTGTTCCTCCATGCGCGGGAAGACCTGATTGGACGGAACGTCAAGATGTTGATGCCCCCGCCTTTCCAGGATGAGCATGACAGCTATCTGGGCAGACACAGGGAGGCGGGCGTCAGGCGGATCATCGGGATCGGCAGGGAGCTCCAGGGCCTCAAGGCGGACGGCACGATCTTTCCGATGTACCTGTCGGTCGGTGAGGCGCATGCGGGGGATGCGGACATTTTTGTCGGCATCATCTACGATCTGACAGAGAAGAAAGCGGCCGAGGAAGTCATCCTGCACCACCAGAAGCTCGACACCATAGGCCAGCTGTCGGGAGGGATCGCCCACGATTTTAACAACATCCTCAGTGTGATCGGCGGTAATCTCGAACTCATCGGGGGGGGCGATCTGCCGCCAGCAGCGCGGCGGGCTCTGGTCCGGGCACAGGATGCAGCGACGCGCGCGGCCCGCATCACGCATCGGCTGCTCGCATTTGCGCGCCGCCAGCCCCTGAGTTCCCGAGCGATCGACATCAACGAAGCGCTCGAAGAGATGTCGCACATGCTTCAGCGTGCAATCGGCGAAACCGTCGACATCCAGATGCATCTGTCTCCGGACGCCGGGATTGCACAGACCGATATCGACCAGTTCGAAAACGCAATTCTCAATCTTGCTGTCAATGCGCGCGACGCTATGCCGTCCGGCGGCGTGGTCACCCTCGAAACGCAAGCGGTGCGATTCGATGACGATGTCAGGACCGCGCAGGAAGCGCCGCCGGGAGACTATATCCGCGTCTCGGTCTCGGATACCGGCATCGGCATGTCGCCGGAGGTCCGGGAAAGAGCTATCGAACCTTTCTTCACCACTAAGGACATCGGGGCCGGCACGGGACTCGGCCTTAGCATGGTCTATGGCTTCATGAAGCAGACCGGCGGCCACGCCAGGCTGGACAGCGAGGTTGGCCATGGCACCCGGGTCAGCCTGTTCTTCCCGAGATCAGCAGGCGCCGCAGGCGTCGATCCCGCCAGCTTCGAGACATCGACGCCATCGGCGCGCGGAGAAACGCTTCTCGTGGTCGAGGACGATGCGGACGTGCGGGTGATTACCGTCTCACGGCTCGAGGGTCTGGGTTATCGTGTCAAGATCGCCGTGGACGGCGCTTCCGCCCTCCGCGTCTTGCAGACCTCGCCAGGCATCGACCTGGCTCTGATCGATATTGTGATGCCCGGCGGGATGGATGGCCACGCGCTTGCGGACGAGATCGAGCGGACAGCGCCTGGCGTCAAGATCATTCTGACGTCGGGCTATTCACCGCGGATGGCGGCGTCCGGCGAGCAAATTCATCGCCCTTTCCTGCCAAAGCCAGCCAGCCGCGCCCAGATGGCGCAACTTGTCCGACGGCTTCTCGACGGCGAGACTGCGGGTTCAACGCCCCGATCCTGATGCTCGGACGTCCGATGCGAGGACATAGCCTTCTCCTGGGGCGATCTGGATGCTCGCCTCCATCCCCTGCCGATGGCGACGATCCAAGACGACGCTTGTCGTGGATGCGTCGCGCTCGACCTCAAATATGCGACGCGTGCATCAGCGCGATCACATTGAAGTCGAGAAGCGGCATCGCTTCGACGCCGATATGGGCGCCGTTCAAATCATCTGCGCGTGCGCTGCTGTCATAGCGCGACAGGGACGGTGTTCGTCGGCAGCGCATCCGGCGGACTCTTCGATTTGTGATCGATGCGTGGCGCGAGGCGCATTCTCACATCACGCGTTGCCGACCGCCGGCGATCAGGTCGGGATCCTGTTCCGGCTGACCTCACCTTTTCGTTTCGGCGTCTCGTCTGGTTGTGCAGGCGCCACGTCGGGCGTTGCGCATGCCGAAATTGCGTCCACTGACAGCATGGGCGAGGCGATGGCGTCACGGCGAAGCAATTGCATGTCTAGCCCTTTTTCATGATGACGGCCCTGGGCGACATCAGAACCCGAGCACGTGATGGCGCAAGAATGTCGCGTGTCACGCCGCCGAATGCAATTTCCCATCAACACCCCGGAACGCATGACCGCCATCCTTGTGAAGCCCGCTGACGTCTGAAGTTGTGTGGGATTCTCGCCTTGCACGGGATCAAGCGGCGGTGCGGCCCAGAATTGTCACGTTCTGTCACCTTGCCCGACATAATCCGGCAAACGCCTGCAAGGATCGGGGTCCAGCGTCCGTTCATCAGATGGAAAAGAGTGATCAGATGTGCATCGCAGGCGGACGGGTCGAAGATCTGACGGCAACCAAGGCGCCCCACATCACCAGCCAGTCCTCGGACCGGACAATGGTTCGCCGGGTCATGACGCATGACCATCTATTCTACCAAGGCGATGAACGTGATTTCATCTATGTCGTACAGAGCGGATGGGTCAAACTCTACCGCACCCTCATCGACGGCCAACGTCAGGTTGTCGGCTTCGCCAATCCGGGGTCGATTCTCGGCCTCGAATCGGATGGCGAGCACACCAGCGGCTGCGAGGCCATCACGGCTGCGACCGTCCGGGCAATTCCGGTCTCGCGCCTGGCTGAGGTTTGCCGTCAGGACGCCGCCTTCGCCGAGCACATTCTGCGCCAGATCGGCCGGCAGCTCGGCGCGGCCCAGGCGCAGCTGGCGACGGTTGGCGCCCAGTCCGCCGACCAGAAGCTCGCAACTTTTCTTCTGTCCATTGCGGACCTTTGCAACGTGTCTCCTGCCGGCGACTTCGACCTGCCGATGCGGCGTGGCGATATGGCGGAATTCCTCGGCCTCCGGCTCGAGACGATTTCGCGCAAGATGTCTGATTTTCAACGCCGCGGCTGGATCACCATGACCTCGCTCTATCATTGCCGCCTGGTTCGGCGCGAGGTGCTCGAAGATCTCGCTGCTGGCGGCGACCTTGAAGACGCGACGATGCTTCGCGTGTCTTAACGCGCTCCAAAGGCACGAGGCTGTCTATGACAACCCGGAACCTTGACGCCCTGTTTCATCCCGCGGCGATCGCCCTGATCGGGGCAAGCGAAGAAGCGCGGGCGGTTGGCGCGGTCGCGGCAAAGAACATGCTTGGCGGAGGTTTCGCCGGCCGCGTCATGCTGGTGAACCCCCACCACGTCGAGGTTTTTGGTGCGTGCTGCTATGCGTCCGTCGCATCGCTTCCCGAGCGACCTGACCTGGCTGTCATCGCAACACCGGCGCCGACCGTCCCGGGGCTGGTCGCAGATCTTGCGAAGGCGGGATGCCGGGCCGTGATCGTCCTTACGGCGGGGCTTTCCCCCGAACTCCGCCAGCAGATGCTTGACGCCGCGCGGCCGACCCTGATGCGGATCCTTGGGCCCAACTGCCTCGGGCTCCTGTCGCCTGCCGCCGGCATCAACGCAAGTTTCGCACAGGCGGCCGCGCATCCTGGCGGCCTTGCGCTTCTGTCGCAATCTGGCGCCGTCGCCACCGTCATGCTCGACTGGGCCAATGCGGCAGGGGTCGGCTTCTCCCATATCGTCTCGCTCGGCGACATGTCCGACATCGATTTCGGAGACTGTCTCGACTATCTCGCGTTCGATCCAGCGACACACGCCATCCTGATTTACGCCGAAAGCGTCTCGAACGCGCGAAAGTTCATGTCCGCCGCACGGATCGCGGCGCGCGCCAAACCGGTCATCATCGTCAAGAGCGGCCGGAGTTCTGCCGGCGCGAGTGCCGCGACATCTCATACCGGCGCGCTCGCAGGCTCGGACCTTGTTTATGACGCGGCCATCCGGCGCGCCGGCGCCCTGCGCGTCGATACGCTGCGCGACCTCTTCGACGCCGCCGAAGGATTGACGGGTCGTCCCGCTTTCCCGGACGACCGCCTGATGATCATCACCAATGGCGGCGGGCTCGGCGTCCTCGCCGCGGACGAACTGGCTCTGCGCGGAGGCGAACTTGCGCTGCTGAGCAATGCAACCAAATCTGCGCTCGACAAGGTTCTTCCCCCATCCTGGTCCAAATCCAATCCCATCGACATCCTCGGCGATGCGCAAGAGGATCGTTATGAAGCCGCGTTGGCGGCGCTCGCGGCGCAGTGTCCCGATCAGGCCGTTCTGGTGGTGAACTGCCCGACCGGTGTTTCAGACAGCGTCGCCGCGGCAGACGCCGTTATCCGCGCGGCGGCGCAAGCATCGCGCCTTCGCATATCGTGTTGCTGGTCCGGCGGATCGGCCGCGGCGGCCGGGCGGGCAATGCTTGCGGCCGCCGGACTGCCTGTTTATGACACGCCTGAGGCGGCCGTTCACATGTTCCAGCGCCGTGTCGAGCATGCGCGAAACCGGTCGCTGCTCGCGCAGGCGCCGCCGGCCGGAGGCTCCGCGGGTTCCGCTCACGCGGCAGGCCTTGCCAAGAGCATCATCGCGAGCGTCCTGAAGGAGGGGCGCTCGACGCTCACCGGGCCGGAATCGCGCGGCGTTCTGGAGGCTTATGGCATTCACGTGACGCAGGCGCGCGTCGCGGGCACGCCCGCGGCGGCCGGAGCAGCCGCCCAACACCTCAACGGGCCTGTCGCGCTCAAGATCCTGTCCCGCGACATCACGCACAAGAGCGACGTCAGCGGCGTTCGTCTTGGCCTCTCCGGCGCTAACGCCGTGCGGCAGGCCGCTGAAGAGATGCTGAAGGCCGTACGCGCTAGCGCGCCAAAGGCCCACGTCGACGGCTTTACAGTCGAGCCGATGATTTCGCGGCCGATGGCCGTCGAGGTGCTGGCCGGAATCGCGAGCGATCCCACGTTCGGCCCGAGCATCCTGTTCGGACAGGGCGGCGTCGCAACCGAGATTATCGGCGACCGCGCGATCGCCCTGCCCCCGCTCAATGCGCCGCTGGCGCGCGATCTGGTTTCACGCACGCGCGTATCGCGTCTGCTTGCGGGCTACCGAGATAGACCGCCAGCGAATGCCGACGCCATCGACGCCGTGCTGATTGCGCTGTCCGATCTGGCCGCGGACATTCCCGAAGTCGCCGAACTCGATATCAATCCGCTGCTGGTCGACGCAAATGGTGCGATCGCGCTCGATGCGCGCATAGTCGTCCGGCCCGCGTCTTCGCCCGGCGCAGCGCGCCTGGCGATCCGCCCTTACCCGGCCAAACTTCAGCGCGCCGTCGAGTTCGCTGATGCGGCCTATACAATCCGCGCCATCCTGCCCGAGGACGGCGCCCGCCTTATCGAGATGGCGCGCCTGACAAGCGAGGCGGACCTGCGGTTCCGGTTTCATGGCAGCATGCGTAGTCTCTCGCCCGACCTGGCCAACCGTCTGGCGCAGATCGACTATGACCGGGAGATGGGGCTGGTCGCAGAGGAAAAGGACGGACGGCTCGCGGGCGTCGTCCGCCTCGCTTTCGATCCCGAAATCGCTACGGCGGAGATCGCCCTCCTGGTGAGATCAGATGCACAGCAGCGCGGGCTCGGCCGTCATCTGATTAGCGAGGCGCTCAGCTACGCGCGCTCGCGCGGCGCGAGCTTGGTGTTTGGCGACATCATGCGGGACAATGGGCGTGCGCTTGACCTCTGTGTCCATCTCGGCGCGCGCCGGGCGGCCTCGCCAAACGGCGCATCTCTCTGCCGCGTCGAGTTTGATTTTCATGCATCTCAACCTGCCGCTGCACAGGCCTGATCCTGAACCCGCCAACCTTGCGATTGCACGCAAACGACCGAGAAAACTCGCGCAAGCGTGCGCCCCGCGTCCAGGGGGGAACGCGGGGCGCCATCGGCGTCGATCGGAGGAAGCGCCGATATCAGGCGGCCGCCATTGGCGGAATAGGGCCGGCCCAATGCTTATCTGTGTTGGGCCGGACCATTTCTTGCGTGGTCATGATGGCCATCCGTCAACTGATATGCAATTTTTGCGCGATCCCATCCGAATGCTCTTGATGCCAGTCAAGCTGAAGAAGGAATTGTGGCGGGTTGACAACAAGGCTGGTCTTCAGGCCTTGAGATGGCTCATAGCCGCTTCAATCGCAGGAAGTTTCGCGGCGACGAGATCCGACGCCAGTTCGCACGTCAGCCTTTCGCGCGAGCTTGAGGAAATGTAATCGCGCAGCAGACCAAGCTCGCGCGGCGGCGCACACAGAACGAGGCCGCGGGCTGCGTGCTGCATGACGGCGCGATCGATCTCCGAGGCGACGCGATGGAGAAAGAGGCAGCCGCCATTCGGGTCGTCAACGTCCTCGTTATGAACGTCTGAAACTGGATCATGGCGGCGGTCGGCGACCTCCGCCGAATCTGTGAGGTCGAGGCATTCGCGGAGCGGCTCGCCCCGTCGCGAGCGAAGAAAGAACCGCGCGGCATGGGCGTCGGCCACGACGATCCATGTGGGATCAGAATGCATGACATGCCTCCTTATAGCGGCTCATTTCAGAATGGACGCGCGTCAGCATGCTTGATCGGGAGCAAACCAATGTGAGGGAATGAAGACGGAGGCGGCTCTCCCCTTTCCCGGGCGGAAGTCGTCGGGCGCAGCATTCGCGTTCGCCAGTGCGTAGGTTGAGGTTTGCGTCCGGATCTTCGCGTTTGCGCCTTGATGTAGAAAGCAGATCGCATCATCGCGTCTGAGCTTCGCGACGCAGTGGAGCTCACGCATCGCCCCATAGCGATCAGCATGCAATTTGCGGGATGTCGCTCATGTGCATGATCGCGCAGAAGCCGCGGCCGCCTCGATCAGATCCCTTCGCTCTTGAGACGGCGCTCGATGTCGTGAACAGACTCGCGCACGAGATCCTTGCCAATCTCGCGCTTCACCAGATCCATCGCCGCACCCGACAAGCGTGCGCGAAGGAGCCCGAGCGCGTGCGGCGGCGCGATCAGCACAATCTGGCCGACAGCATGTTCGCCGACCGCCAGGTTGATGCGGCCCGCGATGTGACCGAGGAAGTGGCGTTCCTTGTCCTCCTCGATGTTTTGATGGGCAGGCTGCACCAACGGGCCGGTGTTGACACCGTCATGAACGGCGGTGGATCTGCCCTTTCGTCGCTCCTCAGCCTGAAGTGTCAGCGACAGGGGTTCAAGTTCGCGAAGCGGAAGGCCGGCCCGCTCGCGAATAAAGAATTTTGCAGATGCCCCATCTGCCACCACAACCCAGATTGCCTGCGATGTCATGTATGTCTCCTCACCGCTCGCCTTTCCGATCAAAGGCGACGTCCGCCGTCGAAGGAGAGGAGAAGCTGGAATAGGTTGAAGAAATTGAGGCGAGGCCGAGGGGCGCCGCAGTTGAAGGGGGATTAGCAGTGCGGGCCATGGCGGCGCTTCCTTGTTGGCTTGTCATTCTGGCGCCAGGCGTGCGCATGTCCTTGAGCTGCATCAAGGCGCGCCGGTCGTATCAGCCAATGTCGCTCCTGTGCACGGCGCGCGTCGACAACAGCATTGCCGCCAGGAAAGTCACCAGGCAGGCTGGGGCAGGATCGATGAATTGCGGCCAGACAAGCCCGACAGTCCTCGTCTTTGCGAGCCGCTCACGCCCCAAGGCTGGAGGCCGGCGCGGTCCCATCGCTCCCGATCGCCTCCGGCATGGCGAACTTTAACGCGACCATCAATTCCCAGCTTGCGCGAAACCTGCGGCCTTCGGCGCGATGGCGAGATGTCGGCCGTATCACGCAGGCTGAAACCAGCACGGCTCCGCAGCGCGGGACAGATCATTTCCTCGCTTTGATGCAGGTCATGCGAGAAACCTGGCGATCCGGCAGTTTCAGGGCCATGGATGCCCATCCTCCTCCGAGATTATTTCCCGTCACGCTTCTGGCCGTGATTGGGCTTGCAGGATGTGGACTTGAACTTGCGCCGGCCCCGCCACGCCCCGAAGCCGATCTGTCCGCGCTGGCTGTATCCTTTATCGACAACACCGTCCCGCGCGATCCACTGCCACTGCTGGCGCCCTATGCGGGCGTGATGGTCGGTATCATTGACAGCGCCGCGTCAGCCATTTCGACGATAGCCCGCCTCGACCGGCCGTTGACTGATACGGAATGGACGGGAACGGGCCTCGCTGGCGTCAACATCATCTCCGCGTCAACCCTGCTGACGCTGCCGGCAAGTGGGCCAGACGATGCGCGGCGTCTCGCCGATCCACGCTGGCGTGACAGCGCGGAAGAGATGCAGAGTGCAAGCGTGCTTGTCCTGGCGGCCGTCCAGGCGCGCGACACTCAGCGTCTGAGGCTAGCCGCCGATCTTCTCAAGAATACGTGCCAAGCCTGTCACCGCGTTTTCAAACAGGGCTCTCGCGTTGATGGGCGCGATTTCGCCAGCCGCTCATGACTATATCCGCATGAGAGCGGAAAGTATTCAAAGCCTGCCAGCGACGTGACAACCGCTCCGGAAAGTCCGATCACACCTTCACAGTTGGATGCGCAAACGTCCTCAGCACCAACTCGCCTGGCCTTGCTGCGGCTCACGCAGGAGTTCCTGGATGTTGGCGTCGAGAATCCGGAAGCCAACATTGCCATAAAGCTTCTGGCGTCCGTCATTGAGCACAAAGGTCGGGCTGCCTTGCACGCCCATCATTGCAGCATCGTGATAGTCGGACGCGAGAGCCGCAAAGGCGCTGCCGTCGTGAATTAGCGCTTCGATCCGCGAAATCTCTACGCCCGCCTGCAGCCCGATCTCACACTGGATGTCCCAACGCGCAATGTCTTTCCCTTGCACAAAAAAGCCCTGACGAAGCGCCCAGGTTATCGCCTCCGTTGACCCTGTTTCACAGCCGCCTCCCCGTTCGAGGAGATTGATCGCCTTGAGAAAGAGGTGGGCGCTGTTCGAAGTCGCTGGGCGAACCTTCAACCACAAATCCGGACACAACGTGATCTCGGGGAACGCCTTGGCCGCGTGACGTAGGTGAGCGTTGAACCCTTCATATTCCCCTTTGCCTTTCCAGGCCGCGGAGATCTTGCCGACTGTGTCGCCGAACACGGAGCAGAATTTCTGTTCGACGCGGACCTGATCACTGTAGGTTTTCTTCACGAGGTCGACGCGCGGCTGGGCGATGTAGGCCCATATGCACAGAACGTCTGAAAAATAAACGATGGGAACCGTCTTCATCGCCGCCGCCTGACGACGCGAGGCTGCCGCAGCCCGTGTCGACCACCTTCTTCCGCGATCGCGGCGAGAAATGTGACGGAGAGAGATTGCGACGCTAAGTGCTTA
>Ga0138256_10000207_pt1 | contig 69781 bp, 46 predicted proteins | sample KNB2016incub_MG_FD_105486 | JGI IMG/M metagenome (GOLD analysis project Ga0138256, IMG submission 105486) | Active sludge microbial communities from wastewater in Klosterneuburg, Austria - KNB2014incub_MG | ecosystem: Engineered > WWTP > Activated sludge > Unclassified | place: Austria...
CGTTCCGCGCTCCCGCCAGTGCGTCATGAAGAGATCGTCCGCCCCGTCCCCGTTCACGTCGCCCACCGCCGAAACCTCGAGGCGCGTGTCGGCGCCCTCGCCGTGGATCAGGTGGCCGGGTGCGATCGGGATGATCGGCGACGGCGCAGCGGCGTGGGCATCGGACATGCGGGTGATGAGGCCGGCGCCGAGTACGGCCGCGATCGCCACCGCTGTCGCCCCCGGCCACGCCCACGTCGGCCTAGGACGAGCCTCGCATGATTCGCTGATCCGCCCCATCGTGCCTCCCCCTTCATCCATCGCCGGCTACAACTTCCCTCGAGTTCCCTCGAGCGCGGGCACAAGGATGCCACGGACGGGAGAACGGGGCGATGGGGCGTGCTATCCTCGCCCGCCATGCCCGCCATGCCCGCCATGCCCGCCATGCCCGCCGACGTCGATGCGCTCCTCCTCGGCCGCGCCCAGGACGGCGGCGTCCCGCAGGCCGGCTGCGGATGCCCCCGCTGCGCCGCCGCCTGGGCCGACCCCGCTCGCCGGTCCCGTCCCGCTTGCCTCGGCCTCGTCGACTGCGCCACCGGCGAGTCGTGGCTCGTCGACGCCACGCCGGCCTTCCCGAGCCAGCTGCACGATCTGCTGAGCGACACACGCCCAACGCATGTCGACGCGGCCGCGCCACGCCGCCTCGCCGGTATCCTCCTCACCCACGCCCACATCGGCCACTACGCCGGCCTGATCCACCTCGGCCGCGAGGCGATGGGCGCGCGCGCCGTGCCGGTGTTCGTCTCGGCGTCGACGGCGGCGTTCCTGACGGCGAACGCGCCGTGGCGGCAGCTGGTGGAGCTGGGCAACATCGACCTGCGCGTGTTCGCCGCGGGTGAGCCGCTGACGTTGTCCGCGCGCCTGTCCGTGACGCCCGTCGCCGTGCCGCACCGCGCCGAGTGGAGCGACGCGCACGCGTTCGTCGTCCACGGGCCGACGCGCCGCCTGCTGTGGTGTCCGGACATCGACCGGTATGACGATCTGGACGGCGGCTTGCGGCGGCTGTTGCTGGATCACCGCATCGACGTCGCGTGCCTCGACGCCACGTTCCTGGACGCGGGCGAGCTGGGCGGGCGGGACATGCGCGACGTGCCGCACCCGCTGGCCGGCGACACGGCGGCGGCGGTGGGGGCGGCGCGGGCGGCGGGGTGGGGGGGAGAGGCGTGGCTGATCCATTTCAACCACACGAACGCCTTGTTGGACGACGCGGGCGCGGCGGAGGCGTGGGGGCGGGAGCGGGGGGTGGAGATCGGGGTGGAGGGGTGGCAGTGGAGGATCTGATTCCGATTCCGCATGATCGGGCCACGACGTCGGCCTGCGGCACAGCGATGGGCGACGGTAGGGGCGAAGCAACTGCTTCGCCCCTGCTCACGGCATCGGGGTAGCCGCGCAGAGCCGGCGCACGATGGCAGGCAGACGGTAGCCGTTCGCGCCGTCGGCGAGCAGCCAGCCGGCGTCGACCAGCCGGCCGAGGGCGTCGAGCGCGCTGACCGGGTCCGTGCCGTTCCCTTCGGCGAGGTCCTCGATGCCGGCCGCCGTGAGCGGTCCTTGGAGCGCGGCAAGATGATGCAGCCAGCCCAGGTCGCCCGGATCGAGCAGGTCGATCGTCCATGCCAGTGCGTCAGCCAGGCTGCGGTGGCGGGGGTCATCCGTGACCGGGTCGACGACGGCCAGAGGATCCGCCGCGACGCTGGACGCGACGCTTTCGAGCCCGAGGGTGCGTGCGGCGTGGGCGGCGACGACGAGCCCGAGCGGCAGGCCGTCGACGGCTTGGGCGATCGCATCGATGGCGGCGCGCTGCGCGGGCGACGGCGTGGGTCGAGTGGTCGCGGCCGCGCCCTCCCACCACGCCGCCAGGAAGACGGCGCGCGTGACGCCGTCGGAGTCCGTCGATGCGCGGTCGACGGAAGGGTTGCCGAACGGGGTGAGCGACCAGCGCGCCTCGCCGATCAACGCGAGCGGGCGCCGGCTCGAGATGAGCAGCCGAACGTTCGGCGCGCGGGCGATCACGTCCGGCGCATGCCGGCCGAGCGCCCCCACGAACCGGTCGGCGTTGTCGAGGACGAGGACGCGGTCGGGTGCGCCCTCGGCGGCGGACGGACCGTCCGCGACGGGCGCGGTGTCGCGGATCGCATCGTCCAGCGCCCGGTCGAGGGGATGGGCCGGGGCGAACGTCGCCAGGTCGAGCCACGCGACCGGGCGGCCCGCTTCGTCGAGCGCCGTCGCGACGGCCTCCGCCACCGCGGACTTGCCGACGCCGGCCGGGCCGGTGATCGTGACGAGGCGATGGGTGGCGAGGCGGGCGACGATGTGCTCGATGTCCGAGTCACGGCCCTGGAGCTGCGCGGCGGCGTTCCGACGGTCGGCCGCGGAGCGGATGCGCGCACCGGCGGACGGCGCGGCCGCCGGTCCGTCGGCGCCCGTCGAGGCGGCTTCGCCCTGCTCGGACTCCGGCTCGTGGTGGAGCGACTGCGCGAGGGCGGTCAGCTCGTCCGAGGGCTCGTCGCCGAGCTCGTCGCGCAGGACGTCGACGGCGCGGGCGTAGGCCTGCAGCGCGGCGGTGCGGTTGCCGGCGGCGGCGTGGGCGGTGATCAGGCGGAGGTGCGCGGCCTCGTCGAGCGGGTCGAGGTCGACGGCGCGCGCGGACACGGTGAGGGCGGCGTCCATCGCCCCCGTGGTCGCGAGGTGGGCGACGAGCCGGTCGACGGCGACAGGGTAGGCCGCAGCGGCGGCGTCGCGCCACGCGGCGGCCCACGGGCCGTCGTGATCGGGCAGCAGGACGGCGGTCTGGAGGTCGATCGCGCGCGTCAGGGCATCCGCCGCCTCGGGGGGCAGCGGAACGGCGTCGGCGCCGTTGCCGCGCCCATCGTCCTGGACGGCTGCCGCCGCTCGGGCGAGCGCATCGGCCCAGGCGTAGAGGTCGATCCAGGCGGGCGCGTCCGCGTTCCAGTGGAGCGTGTCGGCGCCGGCGATGATCCACGGGACGGCGTCGTGCGGCGGGAGGGTGGCGTGGAGATGGTGGAGGTTGAAGCGGAGGTTCGTTCGCGCCGGTCCGGCATCGACATTCGGCCAGAGGTCGGTGGCGATCGTGGCGCGCGGGGTCGGCACGCCGCCGCCGAGGAGGAGCCGCATCCAGAGGCGCTCGGTGTCGATCCGGGACGGACGGCGCACCGGCGCGCCGTCATACGTGGCGACGAGCGGGCCGAAGAGGCGGATGCGGAGCCGCGCGGCTGCGAAGGGGTGAGGCGGAGGCAGCGGGCCAGGCAGATCGACGAGGCGGCCGCTCGACCGCCTCATGCCGAGAGCGCGAGGTCGTCGCACAGCTGCGCGACCATCGCCAGCGCCTCCGGCTGCGACAGGCGCCGCCCGGCGTCGGCCTCGCCGTCGAACGCCGCGTCGCCGATGGCCTCGCGCACGGCCGCGACACACGCCTCCCGGTCGGCCGCCTCGCCGTGCGTGGGCGGGCTGCCGATGGCGGTGCGAATGCCGTCGGCCGCGCCGAGGAGGCGGGCGGCGGCGGCGTGCTGGCCGCGGGCGCGGGCCAGCATGGCGGCGCGCTCGAGGGCCATGGCGATCCGGCGCTGCTCGCACGTGATGGCCAGCAGCGCCGCGCACTCGCCGAGCGCCGCCGCCGCTTCGTCCAGGCGGTCGAGCGCGATGGCGGCGCGGGCGGCGGTCTGGAGGGCCCAGGCGATGAGGCACTTGTCCTGGCGCTCGCGGGCGTCGGCCGTCGCGACGGTGGCGGTGGCAAGGGCCTCAGCGAAGGCGCCGGTCTCGTGGGCAAGGGTGGCGAGGCCGATGTCGGTGAATACGAGGCCCCATTGGTCGTAGGCTTCGACCTTTCGGCGACGGCTTTCGGTGAGATAGGTGCGAGCGGTGGGGTGGTCGCCTTGGGCGAGCGCGACCTCCGCCAGGTTGTGATACGCGCGGGCGATTTCTCTCAAGTCACCGTCGGCGCGCCAGGCGGCGGCAACTTCGCGCAGAATGGCGTTCGCCGCTTCGTATTCGCCCAATGCGGATGCAATGAGCCCATGGAGGATCTGCCACAGGAGAACCTTGCGCTTTCGATGGATCCCACGAGCATCCAGTACACCTTGTTCCACCTGCTCGTTGGCGGCCGCGAAGTCCCCCAGGAGGTAGCGGACGCGGGCGAGGCTCTCCCGAATATCCAGCGTCAACTCGAACGGCAGCACTTCCGTCGATGCCATGCACTCGTTCAACGTCGCATGCGCCGCGGGAAGGTCGCCCTGCGATGCCTGGATCTGCGCCAGGCGATGGCGTGCGCCAACCAGACGGCTGGGCTCGGCGTGGTCGCCGAGCACCTCGACCAGACGCTGGAAGGATTGTTGGGCCTGAACTGGCTCGCCTCGCACGATGCGGACGATCCCAAGGTACTCGAGGGCGCGCGCGAGGGAGTGGATGTCCGACCCCTGCGACAGCGCGTCGACTGCAGATGCGAAGTGATGTTCGGCGCTCGCCTGGTCGCCTTGGCGATACGCGAGGGCGCCGGCCGCCAGCCACCCGCGCCCAGCGGTGCGTATTGAAACGGTCCCGGTCGACCCCGCCAGCAAATTGTCGAGTTGGCGGCGCTCGTAGGCGCAGTTCCCGCGGTCGTACCACAAGCGCCAGATCGCACCGCACAGGCGTAGGGCACGTTCCGTGTTCCCAGCGGCCCCCAGCGTGTCGAGCGCAACCCTGAAATCCGGTACTTCAAGATCGAGGTCGTGATCGACAGCCTCGTCCCGCTGCTCGAGCAAATGATGTTCGACTCGTTCGGCGCGTTCGAGGAAGTACGTGGCATGACGTGCTTGCGAAAGGAGCCGAACGTCGGCCGCCATGTTCGCGTCGGCATAGGCGCGGATCGGTTGCAGCATCCGGAAACGCCGGCTGCTGACCGGATCATCGATCACGCTGACGAGACCGACGTCGACGAGGCGACCCAGCCCGTCGAGCACGGAACCCGTGGCGCTGTCGTCGTCGGCACATACCACTTCCGTGGCTTCCAGCGTAAACGTGGATGGGAACACGGACAGCCGTGCCAGAAGCCTCTGTTCGCTGGCACCTGTCAGTTGCACGCTCCAGTCGATGCAGGCGTCGATCGTCCGATGCCGTTCGGGCAGGCTCGCCGTGTCGAGACGGAGGAGCCGGAACCCGCTCTCCAGCCGCTGCGAAAGGTCGCGGATGGAGAGGACGTTGGCGCGGGCGGCGGCGAGCTCGATCGCCAGCGGCAGTCCGTCCAGTCGGTGACAGATCGCCTCGATGGCAGGGATTTCGTCCACAGAGGGAGTGAAGCGGGACCGGATCGAGCGCACGCGCTCAATAAACAGTTCCACGGCCTCTGCTGGGCCTTCCGTGGGCCCGTTGCCGACGTTGCGGGCACCCGGAAGTCCGAGAGGGGGGATCGGCCACCGGAACTCGCCGTCGACACCGAGAGGCGACCGCGACGTCGCCAGAATGTGCACGCTCGGAGCGGTAACCAAGAGCTGGGCCGTGAGCTGGGCGATGCCGTCGAGCACGTGTTCGCAGTTGTCGAGAACGATCAACATATCCAGCGAAGCAAGGTGCGTGCAGACTTGCTCCGCTGGGGACCGGCCACCCGAAAGCGAGATGCCGAGGCTTCGCGCGACCTCTGTCCACGGATCGTCGCCGACTGTGAGCCGGGTGAGGTCGAGGAAGCACACGCCGTCCGCGAACTCGTTCCCCGCACCCCGCGCGACCTCGATCGCCAGGCGTGTCTTGCCCGCGCCGCCCGTGCCGAGCACCGTGACGAGCCGCTCCGTCCTGACGAGCCCGAGGATCGTCTGGAGCTCGTGCTGGCGACCGACGAAGCGGCTGATCGGGGTCGGCAGCCGCCGGGTCACGGGGGGCTCGGCTTGCGGGCTCAGGACGGTTCGCTGCGCGTCGGTGGCGATGCGGGCGACGACCGCGCTCGTCTCGGCGGATGGGTCGATGTCGAGGGTGGACCTGAGCGCCGCGGACAGGCGCTGGAACACGGCCATGGCCGCCGACTGATTCCCCGCCGCGGCAAGGAGTTCCATCCGACGGCAGGCGGCGGACTCGTTGAGCGGATCGAACGTCAGCAGTCGGTCGAGGGACGTCGCGCTCGACTCGACGTCCCCTTCAGCCCGCTGGTGTTCCGCCAGCCGATCGAGCGCGCGGATGACCTCGGCCCGGGCGTGACTGCGCGCGGCGATCATCCAATCGTCCGATGCGTCGTCCAGCAGATCGCCCTGGTACAGCTCCACCATCCGCGCTAGGAGGTCGCCGTGGTCGTCCTCGTCCCGCCCGCCGGTAACCGCGACCTGGCGCCCGATCGCTTCGAACTCGTCCAGGTCCACCCATGCAGGCGCCCACTCGTTCCACCTCAGCGACTTCGCATCTCGAATCAGCCACGTCGCTGCCGGGTCGATGTCGGAGAGCAGGGCCATCAGGGCGTGCAGGTTGATCCGGAGATACCCGCGCGCCTTATCGGCCGGTGCGTCCGGCCAGAGCGCGGACGCGACGACGTCACGCGACGTCGGCACCGAGCGGTGCACGAGAAGGTATTGCCACAACCGAAGCGCATCCCGACGCGCGGGAAGCGGCACCGGAGCCGCGGCCGTGCGGGCTTCAAATCGACCAAACAGCCGAACCTGCAGCATGGCGGCGATTCCCGGGGGAGACGGCGACCGCCAACATTCTAGTTGCGCTTCCAAGCACCAACCAGCGAACCGTCCCGGCCCGAGACGGAAGACGATCGGGGACGCTCCTCCAGCTGCTCACAAACGAGAGAGCGGGTCGCCCGGCAAGGGCGACCCGCTCCGCAAATCGGTTCCTCCGCATGTCGTCGCTACTTCGGGCTGAATCCAATCCGCCCGAGCGTCGCGCCGCCGCGGTGCAGTCCGCTACGGGACAGGCTGGTTCGGCTGCTGCTTGTCGATCGGCCGATTCTGATTCCAGACCCAGCCGAACAGGTTCGTGATCCCGGCGGAGCGGTTGTCGACGTGCAGCACGATGGCCTTGGGATTCACCGTGACGCGGGTCCAGAGGCGGTAGTCGCCGCCGAAGTGCGGGGCGTACGTGTTCGTCGTCACGTCGTTGTCGTACTGGATGTCACCGGCGTCGCCGAAGATCCCCTGCTGCAAGCTCGTGTCTTCCCACAGCTTTGTCTGGATGCCGTTGAACTGAGCTCCGTTGGGATACTCGCCCCTCTTGAGGTCTCCACCGATCAAGAGCTTGCCCTGCTCGAACAGCGGGCGGATAACGATGTAGAGATCCTCGGCGGGCAGGAAGGGGGGGCCAAGCTGCCACAGGCCATCGTAGTTTGTCTGCGTATCCGGATCGCCGGGATTTTCAGGGGTGACGACGCGCGTGTCGTAGATTCCGTCGTTGGCGCCGTTGACGACCGTGTCCTTGAACACGAAGATCGGGCAGTTGACGCAGCGCGGCAGATCCGGGGCGCCGGGCTCCGCCCGAACGGTGGCCACGGTTGCGAATGCCATCAACCCGGCCCCGAGGGCGATAGCGAGGGGCAAGTGCTTCTTCACGGGGGAACTCCTACGTTTCGTCCATGGATTGCGGTCGAGATTGGCCACGCCAGCTGCCGGGGCCTGGGAGTGTTGGGACCGCGATGACGGCCCCGACAGCTGATGTGTGACACAGTTTACCAGCGGGCCGTTGCGCAAACGTTACAAGTCGAGCCTTCGCCTGTCGCGGTGGCGTCTGGGGCGCCGCGGGAGTCGAGAACGGAGCCCGAAGGGCGCGCCCGCACGGCTCACGGCGTGCGGGTGCGCCCTTCGATCCGACCTCAGAAGAGCGGGACGAACATGATGTTCGCGCAGTCCTCCACCATCGGCGGGAACGACGCGCACGGCTCCTGGCTCCAGCGCGAGAGGGGGATCACCTTCTTCGGCGTCGGATCGCTGAAGAGGCGGAACGCGTCGGGGCCGGGTGCGCACGGCAGGTTGACCTGGTCGAGCAACCCGTCGACGCTGCCCTCGATTCCCTGGCTCGAGTTCGCGCCCTCGAACCAGTAGACGAAGGACTTGAAGCGGTACGCGTTCGCGCCGCCCGAGTAGTCCACCCTCAGCTTCTGACAGATGGTGAAGAAGTGGTCGACGTCCGCGAAGCACGGCGCCGTCGCGAGCGGCCCGGTCTGGCACTGCAGCGCCGTCTCGTTCTCGATTCTGGACAGGAAACCGTTGTGGGTCACGACGGGCAGACCCTCGCAGTCCACGCAGTTCGGGTCCGGCGTCGGCCAGTCCTCCGTGTGCTGCACGCCCAGGCCGATCTTCCAGCCCAGCTGATGCACGTTGCCGAACACGTCGACGAAGCCGAGGACCCGGACGTCCGCGCCGGCCCCGCCATCGTCGCGGCGGTACAGCGCCTCGAAGAAGATCGGCACGGATTCGCCGCCGTCGAACTTCCACGCGATCTGTGCCGGCGGCACGATGCTGGCCCCCGGCTTGAGAGCGTTCGTGTGAACCGTGAGCTCGAGCCGGTTGCAGCAGTCGCCGCCGTTCGCGAGCTGTGCCGCCACCGGCGTCGGGTGCTGGCCGGCAACGCCGAGGAGGAACGCGGCCGCGAGGACCGCGACGCCTGAGCACAGGCTTGCCCTGACGCGTGACGAATGGTGGCCGATGCGGACGCTGGAGCTTGGTGTGAACATCGATCAGGTCCTTTCAGGCAGAAACGGTGTCCCCCGACCGCTTGCCGGGGCCCACAGCGTATGGCGCCGGCGTTGCGTGCCCGTAACGGTTGCGTTACACCGCAGGGCGATGCCCATCGGACCCACCGTGCACCCTACCGCCGATCCGCCACCCCCCACCGCTCCGCCCACCCCGCCGCCACCCCCCGCGCCGCCGCGTCGTCGATCGCCAGTCCGACCGCCGCGTACGCCGCCGGCAGCCGCGCCGCCACGTGATCGACGAGCTGCGCGGTCGTGACCGCCCGTCCGTCGAACGACCCGTGCACGTCGCGGACGATCGCCAGCATCAGCCGCCGCGCCGGCGCGGCGTCGACGCCCAGCCCGACGGCGGCGGCGCTCCGGATGTGGAGGTCGAGCACGGCAGCCGCGCCGTGGCACGTGGCCGGCACCGGGCCGAAGCGGTCGCGCGCGATCAGGAGATCGGCCGGGTCGATGCCCACCGTGAACAGCGGCTCGACGCGGCACTCGCACAGCGGCCCGAGCTCGAAGTCGTGCGTCCGGAAGCGGGCGAGGAGCGCCGTGAAGCCCTCGCGGATCCAGACGTCGTCCCAGTCGCCGACGCGCACGCCGTCGCCGAAGTAGGCGCGGGCGGCGGCCTCACCGGCCGCGAACGACGAGGACTGCGCCGCGACGTTCACGACGTCGGCGCGGTCGAGGGGCATGTTATGGGCGCCGCCGACGAGCGCGACGTTGGCATGCGGCCACGGCGCGACGTGCCGGTCGAGCCATGCGATCGCGTCCAGCGTCGAGGTGATCGCCGCGCTGCCGGCCGGCACGTTGTACAGATCGACTGCGACGCGGCGCTCGGTCGGGCGGCACGTCGGCGACGCCGTCCACGGCACCGGTTCGTCGAGGTCGGCCGGATCCGCGCGGTCGGCCGGATCGGCCCCATCCGGCGGTGCCGCCGGCGCGTTCGCGAGGCACACCGCGCGCAAGGCAAGCGGGAACGGCCCGGCGGCCACCGCGATCTGATGCGTCGCCAGCTCGCCGGTCGCGAACCGCACGAGGCGCCGATCGCGGCCGACGAGCCGGCCCGACGCGCCGCCGAATGCCGCGTCGGGCGCGCCGCTGGCCACTGCCTGCCACGTCGCCGGCACGCGCAGGACCGCCGAGAACGCGGCGACGTCGTCCGGCGTGTCGTTGGACGGGAGCCACCACCGCGCGAACGTCGGCGAGCCGCGCGTCAGCCGCCCGGCCGGCTGGGAGCCGTCGCCCGCCAGGCCGAGGTTGCGGCGCCGGACGTCCGGCGGGATGTCGTAGTCCAGGCGGATGACGACGACGTCGCCGGCCGTGCCGCGGCGGCCGAGGGGGATGTGGAGGCGGGTCAGCGACGTGCCCGTCCGGCCCCACGCGCCGGGCGCCCAGCCCCAGCCGGTCGACCGGCCGTCGACCGCCGCGGCGCGCATCCGGATCCCCTCGGGCTCGGCGTTGAAAGCGATGCCGCTTGCCGCCGTCCGCAGCCGCAGCGTCGTCGTCACGGCCGCGGCGACGACGGATCGCGGTGCGGTGTCGAACGTCAGGTCGATGTCGATCGCGGTAACATCGATCGCCGGGTCGCCGCCGAAGGCCGGTGCCGTGGCCGTGCGCGCCGGCAGCGGCGGTGTCGGCCCAACCTCGCCTCCGGCGAGGGTGATGGGCAGGGCGATCCGGTGCGGCAGCGGCGGCGCCCACGGCGTGCTCGACGCTGTCGGAGGGGGCGTCGGCGTCGCGCGGGCGCCGGTGGCCGCCGGCGTGGGCGATGCGGTCATCGTCACGACGGGCGTCGACGTGGGCGGGGGGATGGCGTCGACCTGCTCCAAGCGGACGGTCAGGGCAGCCGGGCTTTCGGCCGGGGCCTGGAGCTCGACTCCCGCCTCCCACGAACCCGCCGGCAATCGGGTCTCGGCCTCGCCGTCGAACGCCGCCTCGTCCCAGCGATCCAGCGACGCGTCCGCCAGCCACGCCCGCGCGCCGCCGCGCCCGGTCGCGGTCAGCCGCCACGCGCCGCCGGCCAGGGGGTGCCAGCGGGTGGCGCGCATCGACCAGTCCGCGGCCGGCAAGCCGGGCGGCGGCGCGACATCGCCGGCAAACCCGGCGACATGGGTGACGATGATCGGCGTCCCGGCGAGCCAGCGGTTGTCGAACCACGCCGCGCGCCAGTACCGCTCGGGCGCGGGGGCGAAGACGCGGACGGCCTGCTGGCCGCGGTCGCCGAGGTAGGCGCGGCCGGCGGCGTCGAAGGCGAGGCCGTAGCGGAGGAGGGCGTACGGCCGGCCGAACGGGTCGAGGCCCCAGATACCGCGGGGCTGTCCGTCGGCGCCGAACGCCGCGATGCCGTCGGGATAGCGGCCGGCGTGGATCGTGCCGTCCGGCGCCGCGGCCAGCTCGTCGTATGCGGGAGGCGGCTGTACCGGCGGCGGCACCGGGGCGTCCGAAGGCGGTGAGCAGACGCCCCACGTCGCGCCGCCCCAGGCCGCCACCGGGCGACCGGTGCGGTCGAATGCCTGGATGCGCGGGCGGGTCGGGCTCCGGTCGCTGACGTACACCCGGTCGCGCGCAAGGGCGATACCGGCCGGATCGATGAAGCGGCCGGGCAGGCGGTAGCCCCACAAGCCCCACAGCGCCAGCCGGGTGCCGGCCGCATCGTGCAGCTGGACGCGCTGGCTGCCGAAGTGCGTCACGGCGAACGCGCCGCCGGCGTCGACGGCCAACTGGTGCACGCCGTTCTGCTGGTTCGGCCCGGACGTCACGTCCCAGCCGGCGCGCAGGTCGCCGCCGGCGCTGAAGCGCTGGACGCGGTTGGCGGTGTCGCCGACGTAGATGTCGCCGCCCGGGCCGGCGGCGACGCTGCCGATCGTCCCCGGCCCGACGGCCAGCGCGCCCGCCGCCGTGCCCGGCGCGCCCCACTGCCCGACGTGGCGGCCGCGCGCGTCGAAGCGGACGACCTGGCCCAGCGTGACGTCGAGGACCGCCACCGCCCCGTCTTCCGCGGCCGCGACGTCGACGATCTGAGGCAGGGACGGCCCGTCGCGGCCGCGCATCTCGCGCCACGTCAGGCCGTCCGGGCTCAGCCAGACCACGGCCCCGTCGGCGTCGGCCACGACGAGGGTGCCGTCGTCCGCCGCCGCCAGACCGACGGGCTCGCGCAGCGCCGTCCCGCCGACGACCCGCCCGCGGAACGTGCCGTCCGCCGCGAAGCGAAGCAGCCGGCTCTCGGTCTCGCCCAAGTCGGCGACGACGATGCTGCCGGACGCCTCGACGGCGACCGCCGCCGGCTGCCGGAACGCGCCCGCCCCCTCGCCGAGCGCGCCGAAGGTACGCAGCGGCGTCCCGTCGGCCGCGATCTCGACGACGCGACCGCCCGCCATGTCGACGACGAGCACGGTGCCGAGGCGGGTCGTCGCGATCCCTGCCGGCGCCTGCAGGGCGAACGGCGCCGGCAGCGCCTCGCCCCAGCCCGCGCGCGGCCGACCGTCCGCGCCGATCGCGTACACGCGGCCCTGTCCGACGCCCGCCGGTGCGTCCGCCACGAACAGCGTGCCGTCGGCGTCGAGCGCCAGGCCGCCGGGCGCCGCGAAGCGGGTGCCGTCCGTGCCGTCGGGCCCCCACCGGGACACGGCCCGCCCCCCTGCCGAAAAGCGCTGGACCTGGCCGAGCGATCCGTTGACGACCACGACGTCGCCGCCGGCCGAGACCGCCAGGCCGACGCCGCGGTGCCGGTCGTTGCCGGCGACGCCGAACAGGCGCCGGCCGCCGAAGGCGCGCAGCGCACGGCCGTCCTCCGGCGCCAGGGCGACGATTCGCCGGGCGGCCTGATCGTAGAGGTGGACTGTGCCGTCCCGCGCCAGGGCGACGCCATGGGGCCGGCCGACGTTGTCGAGCGGCGGGTCGGGGACGGTGAGGACGGCGACGGGGGCGAGCGTCGGGGCGGCTTGGGCGAGGGCGGCGGCGGAGCGCGGCGCGGGCAACGGCGCCGTGGTCGAATGCTCGGCGGCCAGTGCCGCTCGGGCGAGGACGGCGACGACGGCGAGGGCGAGGGCGTCGGCGTACGGTCCGGGCGTCGATGTGCGCACGCGAGTTGTCCTTGGGTACGATGCGAGGCGGAGGTCGACCGTGGATCGACGATAGCAGGGTGAGGTGGGGCGCGCGAGCAACAGGGCGCTGCGCACCTCAACACTGGGCGCACCGTACAATGGATGTCCGCGACGCTCGAGCGCGTCGCATTCCGACGCCCGTCGACCGACGCCAAGGAGACCGACCATGGGCATCGCCGGCGACATCGCCGTCGTCGTCGTCGCCGCCTTCGCCGGCGGATGGCTGGCGCAGCGCCTCGGGCAGCCGCTCATCCTCGGCTACATCCTGGCCGGCATCGCCATCGGCCCCTACACGGGCGGGGTCACGCTGTCCGATCCGCAACAGATCGAGCATCTGGCGGAGATCGGCGTCGCGCTCCTCCTGTTCGCGCTCGGCCTCGAGTTCTCGCTGCGCGAGCTCGTGGCCGTCGGCAGGGTCGCGCTCCTCGGGACGCCGTTGCAGGTCGCGCTGGCGGCCCTCCTCGGCTTCGCGATCGGCCGGCTCCTCGGCTGGCCGGGGCCGGCGGCGGCGTGGCTGGGCGGCGCGGCGGCGCTCTCGAGCACGCTCGTCGTCCTCAAGGTGCTGGCGGCAAGCGGCGAGACGGACACGCGGCCGGGGCGGATCATGATCGGCATGCTGATCATGCAGGATCTGCTGGCGGTGCCGATGCTCATTCTCCTGCCGCGCCTCGGCGACCTCGCCGGCGGCGCCGCCGCGCTCGGCGTTGTCGCACTGCGCGGCGTGGTCCTCGTGGCGCTCCTCGTGTACGTCGGCGGGCGGTTCATCCCGCGGCTGATGGCGCAGATCGGGCGCTGGCAATCGCGCGAGCTGTTCCTGGTGGCCGTGACGGCCATCGGGCTTGGGGTGGCATACGGGACGTGGCGGGCCGGGTTGTCGTTTGCGTTCGGGGCGTTCCTGGCGGGCCTCGTCATCGGCGAGAGCGTCTACAGCCATCAGGCGCTCGGCGACATCCTCCCGCTGCGCGACATCTTCGGGATGCTGTTCTTCGTCTCGGTCGGCATGCTCATCGACCCTGCGTTCGTCCTGTCCAACCTCGGTGCGATCGTTGCGGTGGCGGCGGCGATCATGGGGGGAAAGGGGCTTGCGGTCTGGCTGGCGGTGCGCGGCGCCGGCCACCGCGCGGCAGTCGCCGTCCCATGCGCGCTCGGCCTGTGCGGCCTGGGCGAGTTCTCGTTCGTCTTCGTGCGCGAGGGCGTCCACCACGGCATGCTGACGGCCGAGCACGCCGCGCTGGCGCTGAGCGTGACCGTGCTGAGCATGGTCGCCACACCGCAGCTGATGAGCGCCGCGCCGCTGCTCGTGCGCCGACTGCACCCCGGCGGCCCATCGCGGCGCGACACGCTGGCTGCGCCGCCCCCGGCCGGCACGCCGCCCCACGTCGTCGTCCTCGGCCTCGGCCGCGTCGGCGGCCACATCGCCGATGTCCTCGACTCCCTGGCCGTGCCGTACGTGGCCGTCGACATCGACCCCGACCGTGTCGCCGCCGCCCACGCCGCCGGCCGCCGCGCGATCTTCGGCGACGCCGCCTCACCGACCGTGCTCGCGGCCGCCGGGATCGCGGACGCGCGCGTCGTCGTCGCCGCCCTCTCCTCCGCCGCCGCGGTGCGCTCGATCGCCAGCACCGTCCTGGCCAAGCACCCCGGCCTGCCGGTCGTCGCCCGCGCGATGGGCGCGCAGGAGCTGGACGACCTGCGCCTCCTGGGTGTCGACCACGTCGTCCAACCCGAGTACGAGGGCAGCGTGGCGATGGTGCGGGCGGCGCTGGAGATCCTCGATGTGCCGGACGCCGTCGTGGACGAGCAGGCGGACGAGGTGCATGAGGCGTTGTATGGGGGCATGGGGATGGAAACGAACGCTACACCCGCCCCCTGAGCGCCCCCACCCGCCCCTCCGCCTCCGCCAGCCGCTCCCGCTCCCGCCGCACCACCTCGACCGGCGCGCGTTCGACGAACGACGCGTTCGCCAGCATGGCCGTCAGCCGGGCCACGTCCGCCTCGGCCTGTGCCAGCTCCGCCGTCAGGCGCTCGCGCTCCTTGTCGGCGTCCACGAGGCCCGCCATCGGCAGCCAGACCGTCACGCCCTCGGCGGCGACGACGGTGGCGTGCGCTTCGGCGGGCTCCGCGGCCGTCGCATCGACGTCCCAGCCCGCGCCGATCACGAGCTGCGCGGGGTCGATCCGCGCCAGACCGACGATCTCCGCCGCCTGCGTCGCCAGCATCGCGGCGTGCTTGCCGGCCTGGATCGTCGCAGCCACCTTGTGCCCCGGCTCCACGTCGTGCTCGGCGCGGACGTTGCGGATGCCCTTGACGATCGCCTGCACGAGGCCGAAGTCGGCCTCGGCGGCCTCGTCGCGCGCGCCGTGCGTCGGCCAGCGGCTGATCATGAGCGCGGGCGCGCTGTCGGCCGGGTGGGGCAGGTGGCCCCAGATCACCTCGGTGACGTAGGGCATGAACGGATGGAGGAGCGTCAGCGCGCGATCGAAGACGTGCCAGATCACCTGGCGCGTGGCCGCGGCCGCCCCGTCATCTCCCCCGTACAGCCGCACCTTGGCCGCTTCGAGGTACCAGTCCGCCAGCTCGTGCCACGTGAACTCGTACAGCTGGCGGCCGGCCTCGCCGAACTGGTAGGCGTCGAACAGCCGCGTCACGCTGACCGTCACGTCGCTGGCGCGCGACAGGATCCAGCGGTCGGCCAGGGACAGCTCGCTCCAGCGCGTCTCGAGATTGCCGAGGGGCGGTGGGGTGAAGTCGGTGCCCGAAGCGTCCTGGCCCAGGATGCCCTGGATGAACCGACCGACGTTCCAGAGCTTGTTCGCGAAATTGCGGCTGTCCGTCAGGCGCTCGTCCGTCAGCTTCATGTCGACGCCCGGCGTCGAGCCCGTGGCCAGCGTGAAGCGCAGCGCGTCGCAGCCGAACTGGTCGATCAGCTCGAGCGGGTCGCGCGCGTTGCCGAGGCTCTTTGACATCTTGCGGCCCGACGCGTCCCGCACGAGGCCGTGCAGGTAGACGACCTCGAACGGCGCCTTGCCCGTCATCGCCAGGCCCATCATGACCATCCGCGCCACCCAGAAGAACAGGATGTCGTACCCGGTCTCGAGCACCGTCGTCGGGTACCACTTCTTCAGGTCGTCCGTCTCGTCCGGCCAGCCGAGCGTGCTGAACGGCCACAGGCCCGAGCTGAACCACGTGTCGAGCACATCGGAGTCCTGGGTCAGGACGATGTCGCTGCCCGCTATGCCGTAGTGCGCCGAGGCGCGCGCGCGCGCCTCGGTCTCGTCGCGGCCCGCGAATGCCGTGCCGTCGAGGCCGTACCACACCGGGATCCGATGTCCCCACCACAGCTGACGGCTGATCACCCAGTCGCGGATGTTCTCCATCCAGTGGTGGAACTCCTTCGTGAACCGCTCCGGCACGAACTGCACCTCGCCGCGGTTCACGGACGCGATCGCCGCCTCGGCCAGCGGGCCCATCTTCACGAACCACTGCGTCGAGAGCATCGGCTCGACGATCGTCCCGGAGCGCTGGCTGTGGCCGACGGCGTGCTGAAGCGGCTTCGTCCCGACGACGAGGCCGGCGGCGTCCATGTCGGCCCAGATCCGCTTGCGCGCCTCGAGGCGATCGAGCCCCGCGTACGGCCCGGCGTTCCCGTTCAGCGTGCCGTCGGGGTTCAGGATGTTGATCTGCTCCAGAGCGTGCTTCTGCCCGAGCACGTAGTCGTTCGGATCGTGCCCCGGCGTCACCTTCAGCGCCCCCGTGCCGAACGCGATGTCCACATACGGGTCGGCGATCACCGGGATCGGGCGATCGAGCATCGGCACGAGCGCGGTGCGGCCGATGACGGCTGTGTAGCGCGGATCGTCCGGGTGGACCGCCACGGCCGTGTCGCCGAGGATCGTCTCGGGCCGCGACGTCGCCACAGGAATCGACCCGCCGCCCTCGAGCGGATACGTGAACGTGTAGAGCGTGCCCGTCGTCTCGTGGTACTCGACCTCGATGTCGCTCACGACGCTCTGCAGCTGGCAGTCCCAGTTCACGAGGTAGAGGCCGCGATAGATCAATCCGTCGTCGTACAGCCGCACGAAGCACTCCGCCACGGCGCGGCTCAGCCCGTCGTCCAGCGTGAAGCGCTCGCGCGTCCAGTCGCAGCTGACGCCCAGGCGGCGGTGCTGGCGGTTGATGATGTCGCCGAACTCGGCCTTGTAGTCCCACACCATCTCGACGAACGCCTCGCGGCCGAGGCCCTGGCGCGTCTCGCCCTGCGCGCGCAGTGCCCGCTCGACGACGCTCTGCGTGGCGATGCCGGCGTGGTCCGTGCCCGGCACCCAGAGCGTCGGCCGGCCGCGCAGGCGGTGGTGGCGGACCATGAGGTCCTCCATCGACGCCGTCAGCGCGTGGCCGGTGTGAAGCTGGCCGGTGACGTTGGGGGGCGGCATGCTGATGACGAACGGCTTGGCGTCCGGCTCGGTCTGGCCGAGCGCTTCCTGCGCTTCCGGGCGGAAGTAGCCGCTTTGCTCCCACCAGTCGTAGACGGCGGCCTCGAAGGCGTGGGGATCGTAGGCTTTGGCCATCGGGCCGCGGTGGATGGGGCTGGGCAAGCCGTTCGTGTCCGCCATGTCGTCTCTCCTCGCACCGTGCGCCGCTGGACCGGCATGAAAAAAGCCCCTCGTCCATGCAAGGACGAGAGGCCTGGCTCTCGCGGTACCACCCTGCTTCCGCCGGCCGTTCGATGCGTCGATGACGACGTCGCCCTGCCGATGGCGCTCGATCCCGCGCTAACGGGCGGAACCCGGCGCACGCTGGCGGCATCATCGACGCTCCGACGATCCGATCACGCACGCGACTCCCCGGCGACTTTCGGCGGTGGCATTCCGAGCGGGGCTTGCAGCCGATGACCCCGCTTCTCTATCGGCGCTGGACCGCCTACTCCTCCGGTTCGACGTCGTTCGATGCGCGGCTGTGGGGGCCGCGTTGGGTTGTGAAGCGGTAGGCTAGCAGGGGGGTGGATTGGGGTCAAGATCACGCGATTCGGTGCGCGGGCCCCGGTTCGTCCATGCGTTTCCGGTCGCTGTGATAATCACGGCAATCAGGGCCGCTTGCACCCACGTGGCAAGGTGATACCCGCCGACGTTCTGCGCCGCGGTGATGTAGGGGTACGCGGGGAGGGTGTGCAGGTGGTGCAGCATCGGAAACCCGAGGACGGCAACGCATGTACCGGCCGCCAACGTTCGCAGCAGCGATCCTGCCGGTGCGTCCGGGGCATGCACGCGCACGTACCCCACGAGGTGGATCGAGGCGGCGGCGCCGAGGACGACGGCCGTCGCGGCGAGCGTGGCACGCGACACGGCCACGCCGCGCTCGGGCAACTCGACCACGCGCCATCCCAGCAGCACGATCGCCGGCCCCGCACCGTCCGCGACCAGCCAGGCCAGCCGCCCCGTGCCGCCATCCACCGTGTCCCGCCACCAAATCGCCAAGCCAAAGCCGATCCCCGCAGCAGCGCCGACGAGCAGTGCGTGGCCGAAGGGCAGCGTCGGCGCGTTCACGCCGTGCGCCAGCGCGGTGGTCGAGACGGAGAGGCCAAGTGCGGTGAGCGCATACGCGCGCCAGCCGCCGCAGGGCCGCACCGCCGATGCGAATGACCGCGACGCCAGCGCTCGCACCACGTCCGCACTGGCGCCGAAGCCGGCCGCCGCGAAGCTGGCCATCACATAGCGGGTGCGGGTGAGCGCGTCGAACGGCTGGGCCGGGGGGTCACCGATGTGATCGACGTGGCCGTAGAGAAAGATGGAGTAGCGGTCGGCCAGCCCGAACCAGTAGGCCAACAGCACGAACATGACGACGGCGACGCAAAGTCCCTTGGGTGCGCACCCCGTTAACTGGCGTGGTTCTGATCGACGCAAGGTGTTCGAGCCTGTCTGGGCATCCGACCTCTTTGGCTCTTCAACCAGGCTCTGAGGTCGCGCTCCTCAGGCCGCATACAGGATGCGCCGTTGGTTCAGAATCGAGCGTCGCCGGATAGGATTGCGCAGCCCGTCGGTCTCGACGAGGTCCACGGGGCGGTTGAACAGCCGCGTGAGCTCATCACGCATGGCGACCAGGTCGAGTGGACTGCGACGTTGATCGGCGGAAAACTAGATCAGCCCGATGATACGCCCGGCAGCGGCTGTTCGATCGTCAAGGTCTGCCGCCGCATCGCGCGACGACACGATGTACCATTCCCGGCTTCCCAGGCCGCACACCCGCCGCACGCCGAGGTGGTACCGCCCAGATGGTCATCTCAATCGAAGGCGTCTCGTTCACCTACCCGCGCAGCGATCGGCCCGCCCTGGACGGGATCGACGTCTCGATCGCGCCGGGCGAGATCTTCGGCTTCCTCGGCCCGAGCGGTGCCGGGAAGTCGACGACGCAGCGGATCCTCATCGGGCTCCTGCAGGGCTACGCGGGCGACGTGCGCGTGTTCGGCCGGCCGCCGGCGGCGTGGGGCGCGGACTACTACGAGCGGATCGGCGTGTCGTTCGAGTTCCCGAACCACTTCCTGAAGCTCACGGCGCGCGAGAACCTGCACGCCTTCGCCGCGCTCTACCGCGGCCCGACGCGCGACCCCGACGCCCTCCTGGACGCCGTGGCGCTCGCGGACGACGCCGACGTCCGCGTGGCGCAGTATTCCAAGGGCATGAAGGCCCGCCTGAGCGTCGCGCGCAGCCTGCTGCACGATCCGGAGCTCGTGTTCTGGGACGAGCCGACGGCCGGGCTCGACCCGGTGAACGCGCGCCGGATGAAGGACCTGGCGCGCGCCGAGCAGGCCGCCGGCCGGACGATCTTCCTCACGACGCACGACATGATGCTGGCCGATGCGCTGTGCGACCGCGTCGCTCTCCTCGTCGACGGCCGGATCGCGGCTCTCGACACGCCGCGCGCACTCAAGCTGCGCCACGGGCGGCGGGTCGTGCGCGTCGAGGGCGAGGACGGGGCGGGCGAGGCGACCACGGCCGACTTCCCACTCGACGGCCTCGCCGACGACGCCGCCTTCCACGCCGCGCTGCGCCGCGGGCACGTGCGCGCGATCCACAGCCAGGAGGCGACGCTCGAGGACGTCTTCCTCGCGACGACCGGCAGATCGCTCGGATGAGGCCGTTGGAATCAGGCGACTGCCATGAGACGACTGCCATGAGACGACTGCCATGAGGCGACTGCCATGAGGCGTCTCCTCGCCGCCATCCGCCACGACGTCCGGCTGCAGTTCCGGGGCGGGTTCTACGCCGCGGCCGCGTTCGTGGCGCTGTGCATGGTCCCGCTCCTGCGCCTGCTGCCCGCCGCGACGCTCACCGCCGTCCTGCCGTCGCTCGTCCTGCTGAACATGCAGGTGAACACGTTCTACTTCATCGGTGGGCTCGTCCTCCTGGAGAAGGCCGAGGGCTCACTGCAGGCGCTGGCCGTCTCGCCGCTCCGGCCGTGGGAGTACGTCGCTGCCAAGGTCGCCTCGCTCGCGCTTCTCAGCGGGCTCGAGGCCGGCGTGATCGTCCTTGCCACCCACGGGCCGCGTTTCGATGTCGTTGCCTTCGCCGCCGGCGTCGCCTTGGCGGCCACGCTTTTCGCGCTCTACGGCTTCGTCGCCGTCGCCCGCTACAGCTCGATCAACGCCTTCCTGTTTCCGTCGATCCTGTACACCGCCGTGCTCGGGCTGCCCGTGTTCGACGCACTGGCGATCTGGCCCCACCCCGCCTGGCTGCTGCACCCCGTCCGCGCGCCGCTCGTCCTCCTGGAAGCGGCCCTCCAGCCGGAGCCGGCGTGGCGGATCGGCTACGCCATCGGCTACGGCGCCCTGTCGTCGATCGCCCTCGGCTGGCTCGCCCTGCGCGCCTACGAGCGTCACGTCGTCGCTCGCAGCGGGGACGCCTGACGTGGCGGGCACATCCGGCGCGACGCCGACCGCGGCATCCGGCCCCGCGCGCATCGTCCAACGGGCGCTGCGCACCGTGCGCGCCCTCGCGCCGATCGACGCCCGCAGCGTTGCGCGCGACCCGCTCCTGCGCTGGCTCGTCGCCTACCCGATCGTTCTGGCCCTGCTGCTGCGGTTCGGCGTGGCGGCGCTCGACGCGCCCGTGCGCTCGCGCTTCGGCTTCACGCTGTCCGACCACGGCGTCCTCATCGTGAGCTTCGTGTTCGAGCTCCTGCCCATCCTGTGCGGCATGGTCGTCGGCTTCCTGCTATTGGACGCGCGCGACGACGGCACGCTGGTCGCGCTCCAGGTGACGCCGCTGACGCTCGCCGGGTTCCTGGCCTACCGGCTGGCGGCCCCGATGGCGCTCAGCGTCGTGATGACGCTTCTCAGCGTGCCGCTCGTCGGCCTGGCCGATGTCGATCCGGCGACGCTCGTCGCCGTCGCGCTCGGTGCGGCGCCGCTCGCGCCCCTGTTCGCGCTGTTCCTGGCGGCGTTCGCGCGCAACAAGGTCGAAGGCTTCGCGCTGACGAAGGCGGCGGGCATCCTGTTCCTGCCGCCGGTGTTCGCGTACTTCGTCCACGCGCCCTGGCAGTGGGCGTTCGGTGTAATGCCGACGTTCTGGCCCGTGAAGGCGCTGTGGCTCCGGGCAGGCGTGGCGGGCGCCGCGTCCGGCGTGCCGATCGGCGCACCGTCCGGCTGGGCGCCGTTCGCCCTCGTCCTGATCGTGGGCGTCGCCTGGCAAGCGCTCGTGATCGCGTGGCTGCTCGGACGCTTCCGGCGCGCGATGACGTCGTGAGGTGCGCCGCGATGTCAGCGGGCACCGCTCACCATCGACCCCGCCGGGGCAGCTCTCGCTACGGGGCGCCGCCGGCCTGGGCGACGACGAGGACGTACGCCGCGTAGAGGACAAGCAGGAGCGCCCCGCGGCGCCGGTCGAGCGCGCCGCCGCGGCCGGGCCGGACGAGGCCGACGAGCAGGGCGCCGAAGATCACGCTCGAGCCGATCTCGGCCAGCCGCACGTCCACCGGTCGGATCAGGATCGTGAGCCCGATGATGAACAGCCCGTTGAACAGGTTGCTGCCGAGCACCGTGCCCAGCCCGACCTCGTCGTGCTTTCGCCAGCGCGCGATGAGCACCGTCGCCAGCTCCGGCACGGACGTCCCGGCGGCCACGATCGTCGCGCCGACGACGAATGGGTGGAGGCCGAATGCGGCGGCGATCCCGCCGGCGCCGGCCACGATCCAGCGCCCGGCGAGGAACAGGATCGCCAGACCCCCGGCGGCCTCGGCCAACGCGCGCCCGTGCCGGCGTTCGCCCAGCACGGCTTCCGTGGCGTCGGCCCGGTGGCGCAGCGCGATCGCGACGGCGGTGTAGAGCCACGCGGCGAACATCGCGAGCAGCACGACGCCGTCCAGCCGCGACAGCCGCCCGTCGAGCGCCAGGGCGGCGGTCACGATCGGCGCCAGCAACGCCAGCGGGAAGTCGCGCCGCACGATGTCGGCCGGCACGGCGATCGGGGCGAGGTAGGCCGCGATGCCGAGGACGAGGCCGATGTTCACGACGTTGCTGCCCAGCGCGTTGCCCAGCGCAACGGACGCATCGCCGTTCAACGTGGCGATGACGGACACGGCGAGCTCCGGGCTGGATGTGGCGAACGCGGCGATCGTCAGCCCGATGATCCCGGCCGGCACGCGCCACCACGCCGCGATCCCAACGGACCCGCGCACGAACAGCTCGCCGCCGATGCCGGCCGCGGCGACGCCGAGGCCGAGGATGAGCCAGTCCAGCATCGCGTGCTCCAAGTCGGGGTGGCGGTTCCGCCGCGAGCGGCGGCGCGCGAACGGTGTACCATGTTCCGCGCCCGGCGTCGAGGGGCGGAGCGGCACGCGTCGGGCGCCAAGCGAACGCGCGCTGGCGAAGAGTGCCGTAGCCGGACTTCGCCGCCTCGGCCGCCGCCCCCACCCGACGAGAGGTCCCGAATGGACGTCACCCTGCTCATCGCGCGCATCGTCGGCCCCGTGCTCCTGCTGCGCGCCCTGTCCATCGTCCTGGACCGCGAGCATTTCAAGGCGATGCTCGGCGGGCTCGCGGACGAGGTCGCGACGGTCTCGTTCTCGCTCGTCCCGATCGCCCTGTTCATGACGTGCGCCGCCTTGGCGCTGCTCCACGACGACCTGTCGAGCCCGGCCGCTATCCTGATCCGGGTGATCGCCTGGGGCGGGCTGCTGAAGGCGTCCGCACTCATCGTCTGGCCGAAGGCGGTCGTGGCCAAGGCGCAGCTGCTCGGGCGGGCCGGCTTCCTGAACGTCGTGCTGGCTGTGACGTTCGTGGTGGGGGCGTACTTTACGTGGTTCGGCTACGCGTCGCTGCTCGGTCGGTAGCCGCAAGGGTCGGAGCGCGTCTCGGGCCGCCGGGCGCTCGGCTGGTTGGGACGAAGCCCGCCGCACACGATGGGCGCGATGGGCGCGATGGGCGCGATGGGCGCGATGGACTCGCTGGACGCGACGGTCCTCTCGGTGGCAACGCGCTAGGGTTGCCGCGTCGCCGCCGGCGCCCCCACCGTGCCTGCGCCCTCGTCGCCGCCCGCCACCCGCACCCCATCCGCCGACACCTCGCTCGCCCCCACCGCCTTCGCCGTCACCGTCACCGACCGCATCACCTCGCCCTGCGCCACCGCGCGCGCGACGTCCAGCCCGTCCGTCACCCAGCCGATGACGGTGTACAGGCCGGTCAGATTCTGCACCGGCTGGCCGTCGCCGGTGACGATGAAGAACTGGCTGCCGGCCGAGTCGGGCAGCGAGCTGACGCGCGCCATCGCCACGGCACCGGCGCGCATCGGGACGGGGTCGTCGGCTTGCAGCTCGGCGGGCAGGCCGAAGCCGGGCCCGCCGAGGCCCGTGCCCAGCGGATCGCCGCCCTGTACGACGAAGTCGGCGATGACGCGGTGGAAGGCAAGTCCGTCGTAGAAGCCGGCGCGCGCCAGGAAGACGAACGCGTTCACGTTCTGCGGCGCGAGCGACGGCCAGAGCTCGAACTTGATGTCGCCGCCGTCCGTCTTCACCGTCGCAAAGTAGCTGTGGTTGGCGGGATCGAGTTGCTGGTCCTTCGGTCCCGCCGCGTAGTATCCGTCCCGCTCGGCCGGAACCGCCGGTGCGGTGTCCGTGCGCGCCACCGGTGCCAGTCCGCCCCCCCCGGAGCACGCCGCCGCTGCGGCCAGCAGCGCCGCGGTCACGATCGCCGCCGCGCCCCGCACACCGCGCGACGACGGCCGCGCCCGAACGGCGCGCCGCAGCGGTCGGGTGGGCGCCGCCCGGCCGGCTATGGCGCGCCCGTGTCGGTGAGGGCGCCGGTGCCCGTGAGGGGCAGCGTGCTCGTGATCCCGACGGTGTTCGTCAGGCCCAGCGGGTCCGTGAGGTCCATCGTGTCCGTGAGGCCGAGCGTGTTCGTCACGCCGACGGCGTCGTCGAGGCCGAGCGTATCCGTCAGGCCGAGCGTGTCGGTGATCGCCGCCGCCTCGGCGGCAGCCGTCGCCGCTGCGTCGGCGGCCGTGGCCGGGGGCGCCGGTTCGGCCGTGCTGATCATGTGGATCGTGAAGATGGCGCTCATCACGAGGCCGAACAGCGCCAGCACCACCGCCGGGTTCGTCCAGCTGCCGATCTCGGCCGCTTCGCCCTCGTCGCGGCGCGCCGCCTCGCGGGACGGCCGCGCGCGTTCGGTGAAGCGGGTGCGGCGGGTGGGCCTAGGCATGGCGAAGCTCCTGGGATGCCCCGGCGACGGGCGCACGAAGGGCGGGACGACAACAGGGGGCGATGATATGAACCGGGCCGCCCCGGCGCAAATGTCATGCCGGGGCGCCCGGCGCCCCCAACCGCACCACCCGCGCCCCCCCGGCGTGCCCCGCCGTGGCGTTGCACGCGTCCACGATGAGCCGTGCATGGCGCGTGATCCGGCCGATGTCGACGGCGCGGTGGGCCACGAGGACGACGACGGCGTCGGCGGCGGCGAGGCCGTCGTCCGTCAGCGGCTCGGAGTCGAGGGTCGTCGGCTCGGGCAGGAAGACGTCGCCGCCCACGCGGAAGTGGGCGATGTGGGGATCGTGGTAGCGGACATGGGCGCCCCCGGCCAGGAGGAGGGCGATCACGCGCTCGGCCGGCGCCAGGCGCGGGTCGGCGACGTTGGGCTTGAAGGCGACGCCGATGACGAGGACGTCGGCGCCGGCGAGCGGCTTCCCGTCGCCGCTGAGCGCCGCCACGACGAGGTCGACGACGTGCGACGGCATGCGCTGGTTCACCTCGGCCGCGAGCTCGATGAAGCGCGTCGGGAAGTCGTACTCGCGCGCCTTCCAGCTGAGATACCACGGGTCGACCGGGATGCAGTGCCCGCCGACGCCCGGTCCCGGCCAGAACGGCATGAAGCCGAACGGCTTGGTGGCGGCCGCGCCGATGACCTCCCAGACGTCGATCCCCATCTGCTCGCACAGCACCGCCAGCTCGTTGACGAGGGCGATGTTCACGGCGCGGAAGACGTTCTCGAGCAGCTTCGTCAGCTCGGCCACGCGCGGCGAGGACACCGCCATCACCGTCGCCCCGAGCGTCGCCAGGACGGCCGTGGTCACCGCCGTGCAGTGAGCCGTCATCCCGCCGACCACCTTCGGCGTCGTCTCGACCGTATGCTGCGGATCGCCCGGATCGATGCGCTCCGGGACGAAGGCCAGGAAGAAATCGCGCCCGGCGGCCAGCCCGCCCTGCTCCAACCGCGGCCGGACCGCCTCGTCCGTCGTGCCGGGGTACGTCGTGCTCTGCAGGACGACGAGCTGGCCGGGTCGGAGCGTTGCGGCGATCCCGTCGGCCGCGGCGTGGACGTAGGTCAGATCGGGCGTCTTGTTCCGGTCGAACGGCGTCGGGACGCACACGAACCGGACTTCGCAGTCCGCCGCGTCGAGGGCGTCCGTCGTCGCGCGGAAGCGGCCGGCGGCTACGAGGGCGCCGAGCCGTGCGTCCGACACGTCGCCGATCGGGCTTCGGCCGGCGTTGATCGTCGCCACGCGCGCCTCGCTGACGTCGATGCCGAGGACCGGGAAGCCCTGTTCGGCGAGCGCCACCGCCAGCGGCAGCCCGACGTAGCCCTGGCCGACGACCCCGATCCGCGCCGTTCGGTCGGCGATCCGGGTCAGCAGCAGCGCCGCGTGCGCCGCGGTCGCCGCTTCGTCGGCAGCCGAATGGGCGATCGCGGCGCCGGCCGTCTCGGCAGCGGCGTTCACTCGGCCGATCTCCCGTCCGCGCTTCCCGCGGCGCGGGGCGCATCGCGGCGCAGTTCGAGCCACCACAGCGCGTACGATGCCGCAGCGACGACGGCCAGCAGCATGGCCATCGCCTCGGCGCGGGAGGCGTAGCTCGTGAGCAGCGCCAGGCCGCCGGCGGCGCACGCCACGAGGTAGAGCGCCAGCGCCACCTCGCGCGTCGTCGCGCCGAGCGCCAGCAGGCGATGGGACAGGTGGTCGCGGCCGGCGGTCGTGAACGGGTTCACGCGCCGGCGGATCCGGGAGACCGTCACGAGGGCCAGATCGAACAGCATCGGCGCCAGCACGAGCGGCGGGACGAGCCACGTCACGGACGGGATCTGGTCCGGGAAGCGGAGCTTGAGGCCGAGCGCGGCCAGCGTGAAGCCCAGGAACTGGCTGCCGGCGTCGCCCATGAAGATCGTCGCCGGGTTGAAATTGTAGAGCAGGAACCCGAGGGACGCGCCGACGATGGCGGCGGCCAGCGGCGCCACGAGGAACTGGCCGTTCGCCACCGCCAGGAGCACGAACCACGCGGCCGCGATGCACGCCAGGCCGCCCGCCAAACCGTCCATGTTGTCCTGGAAGTTCATGGCGTTCGTCACGACGAGCATCCACACCGCCGTCAGCGCCAGATCGCCCGCCGTCACACCGACGATCTGCGTCCGGACACCGCTGGCGACGAGCACGGCCACGGCGATCGCCTGCCCCGCCAGCTTTACCGCGGGCGACAGCGGCCGCCGATCGTCCGCCGCGCCGACGACGCCGACGATCGTCGCACCGGCCAGGATGCCCGCAAGCTGCGTCGCGGCACCCGGATCGCCCGTCAGCGCGAGCGCGCCGATGACGGCGGCGATGATCGCCAGGCCGCCGAGCAGCGGCGTCGGTTCGCCGTGCGCCTTGCGGCCGGTCGGTACATCGACCCAGCCCATCCGCGGGGCGGCGCGGCGGAGCGCCGGCGTCGCGATGGACGAGACGCCGAGCGCCAGGGCGAAGACGAGCAGCGTCGGGGTGAGCATCGTGGGGCGGCGGCGCCGGTCAGGGCGCCGCCGGCGCGGTCTCCGTCACGCCGCTGCCGTCGCCGAGACCCGTGCCGTCGCTCCCTGCCCCTTCGGCGCCCGCGCCGCCGGCGCCATCCCCCTCCATCGAGCAGCCGAGCGTGGCGGCGAGCTGCTGCAGGCCGCTGTCGGACGGGTTGGCCGCCAGACCCTGCGTCGCGAATCCGCACGCGGCCGGGATGTTCCCGGCGTCGCGTTCGAGGATCGCCAGGTTGCGCAGCGTGTCGAGGTCGCCGGGGGCGAGCTCGAGCACCTTGAGGTTCGCTTCGCGTGCGCCGTCCGCGTCGCCCAGCTGGGCGCGGACGAGGGCGAGCCCGGACCACGCGGTCGGGTCGCCGCGTCCGTCGCGGCTCTCCAGATAGGCCTCGTAGTCCTTCTGGGCCGACTCGAAGTCGGGCTTCGCCGCCGCCTTGTCCGTGCGGACCTTGGCGGTGGCGCGCTCGACCGCGATCGTGGCGCGGAGGCGCAGCGGCGCCGTGTAGCTCGGGTCGACCGCGATCGCGCGGTCGATCGTGGCCAGCGCCTTTTCGTCCTGACCGTCCAGGTAGTACGTCGTCGCCAGCTCGCGCAGCAGGCCGGCGTTCGTCGGGGTGAGCTTGATCGCCCCCGGGATGTCGGCGCCGTCGCCCTCGAACCACTTCACGCTCTCGGCCAGCCGCTGCGAGCGCAGGTCCGGCTTGAACGTGCGATCGCCCCAGATCTGGTAGGCGCGGCCGAGGTTGGCGGAGTGGTCCGTGTTCAGCGGCGACATCCTGTACGCCGTCATCAGGACATCCATCGCCTCCTCGAACGCCTGGTCGCGGCCCTGGGCGTCAAGGCCGATCTCGGTGTCGGCGTACTCGTCGTCGCCGGCGCCCCGTCCTTCGAGCGCCATCTGGTTCGCGACGCGGTTCGCCTTGGCGTCCGCCCGCTCGAGGAGCGCCTTGCCCTTGAAGAGGAAGTAGTAGTCCTCGTGCGGCGCGAGGTCGATCGCCCGGTCGTAGATCGCGACGGCGGACTGGAAGCTCTGGTCGGCCTCGTCCCACTGTCCGCCGTTCACCTCGCTCGTCGCGCGCTCGTGCTCGCCCTGGAAGGCGTTCTTGTACCAGATGTCGGCCCGAACGACGTCGACGTTCGTTCGGAAGACCAGGATGAGCGCGGCGATGGCGGCCAGCGGATAGAGATAGACCGGGCGATGGCGGTGCGCGGTGGCCTGGCGTTCGTCCTCGACCGGCAGCTCGCGACTGAGGATCGCCGCCCAGGCGACGAGGAGTGCGAGCAGCATGCCGTAATAGAGCAGGAGCAGCACGACGCTCGTGTTCATGCCCGGTGCGGCGGCGGCGGCGCTCCCGAGGACGCTCCGGTGAACGAAGATGTAGCCGAGGTAGACCGCCAGCGTCACGCCCACGAACGACCACATCCCACGCGCACCGGCGCCGCGGAGGGTCGCCGCCTCGCTGCCGACGACGAGCCCGCCGAGGAGCCACGACAGCGAGAGGAGCCAGAGCAGGATCCAGATCTTGTCGCCGGCCGGCGCACGCACGATGAAGTCGAAGGCCAGCGTGCAGAGCGTGACGAGGAGGAGCATCGCCGCCGCCAACCAGTCGTGCGTCGGCGAGGATGCCCCGCCGCCGCCGGTCGGCGCGCTGCCGGGCCGCCGCGCCCCACCCGTCCGCCCGCGCCCGCGCTGGCCCGCGCGCAGCGCCGCGGCCACCGACGTGGCACCGACCGGCGCCGGCTCGGCCAGGAGCGCCGGTCGGGCATCGGCCATCGTGCCGACGACCGCCAGCAGGCCGAGGAACGTGAAGAACAGCGTCCGAGTGGCGGCGATCGCGATCCCGAAGTGGATCTCGACGAAGTGCGCGACGATGCCGCCGAGAATGCCGATCAGGAGGAGCCGGCGCGTCGGGTCGTCCGGCGGGGTCCAGCCGGCGAAGACGACGCGGTAGACCACGTACAGCCCGAGGCCGACGACCATTCCGAGCGGCAGCGCCACACCGAACCACGCCACGCCCTCGAGCGCGACGAACGCGCCGGCCAGCGCCGCGCCGCCGCCGAACCAGGCCAGGAGGAAGCGGTTGCGGTCCGCGGCGCCGGCGATGAGGCCGAGCGCACGGAGCGCGACATAAAACACGCTGGCGTACAGGAACAGGTACGCCAGAAGCCCGAGGGCGCCCGTCTGGACGAGCGTGTCCCATGTCTCGTTGTGCGAGCGGTCGGGCGAGGCGTTGCGCGACTCGAGGCTGCCGAGCTCGGCCGGGTAGAACGGGTTGTAGACGATGTGCATCGTCTCGGGGCCGTGACCGATGATCATCCGCGTCGGGTCGGACAGGAAGAGGTCCTTGGCGCCGCCCCAGATCAGGACGCGCACCTTGCCTGTGCCACTCTCGGTCTGCAGGATCTGCCCGAGCCGGCCGATGTACGGCACGTCGCGCAGCGGGGCGAGCGGGCTGCCCGGCAGGTTGAAGACGACGAGGAACGCAGCGAGCACGGCGCCGACCGCGAGGAGCGCGCGCAGCGCGCGGCGGTGCGTGCCGAGGAGGAGGAGCAGCGTGAGCGCGAGGCCGGCCAAGAGCCCGAGGAACGGCCCGCGGCTCTGCGACAGGACGATCGCCAGGATCTGGACGACCGCCATCACGATGTAGCCGGCCAGCCGCAGCACCGCCGCCGTGCTCTCGTCCGCCTCGAGCCGGTGGTACGCCTGCACCAGCCGAACCCACGTCAGCGGGACGACCATGATCAGGTAGGCCGCGACGAAGATCGAGTTGCCCATCGTGCTCGCCACACGCCGCGTGACGTTGCCGAGCCACGGCATCGGATCCTGGCCGAAGCGCTGGACGACGGCGTACAGCGCGATCGGCAAGCTGGGCAGGATGATCGCCAGCACGAGCCGCTCGAGCTGCGCCCGGTCGCGCAGGAAGAGGACGATCGCCCCGAACAGCACGACGTACGCCGACCACGTGTACAGCCCCTGCAGGCGGTTGTACGAGCCCCACACGCTGAGCGCAGGCAGCCGCGAGAGCGCCGTCGAGAGCGCGATGGCGGCGGTCATCGCCACGACCGGGGCGACGAGGGGCGTCGCAAGCCATGCGCGGATGCGCGCCGGCGTCGGTGCCGGCATGCCGGACTGCCCCCAGACGACGAACGATGCCGCCAGGATGAGCAGGGCCAGCGACCGCAGCAGCGTCAGCTTGTCAGGTTCGAACACACGGCTCGACCAGACGTCGAAGAAGATCGGCACGACCATCACGGCCGCCAGCCAGCCCGTCTCGACCAGCCGGGCGGCGAAGTTTCCGATGCGCGAACCCATGTCGCAGGGCCTTTCCGTCCGTCCCAAAAACGCAAGCTGCGATTATACGTCGTGGGTGCGGATCGGCGGCGCCGGCGGCAATTCCTGGCCGCCGACGGATCAACGGCTGAAGCCGTCGCTGAGGGTGACGCGCAGCGTCACCACGCGCCTGCCTTCGCAGGCGCCAAGGCAGACGGACACGCCGTGAAGCGCCATCGTGCCGGGATTCCGCACCCCAATGCAGATCATCTCTCTTCGATGCGCCCGATCGCACGAGGATGCGCCCGATCGCACACGGATGCGCGACTCCCCACCTGTCGTCCCGAAACCGTATCATTCACACGCGTCCCGTCCCGTCCCGTCCCGTCCCGTCCCGTCCCGTCCCGTCCCGTCCCGTCCCGTCCCGTCCCGTCCCGTCCCGTCCCGTCCCGTCCGCCCGTCCGCCCGTCCCACCCCGTGAGGCCCACCGATGCCCTCCGCCCCCGCGCCCCGCTCCGATCCCTCCGGCCGCCGCGCCACCGCGTGCGCCGTGCTTGCCGTGCTTGCCGCCCTCGCCGTCCTCGCGACCCCGGCACCGCTTCGCCCCACGCGTGCCGCACCGATCGCGCAGCCCGATCCCGACCCGACCGACGCGATCGTCTTCGCGGACGGCGCGGCCTCCATCGACCTCTTCTCGATCCTCCCCGACGGCACCGGCCGCCGCTCGCTGACCGGCGGCGCCGGCGTGCCGTCCGAGCGGCTCGGCGAGCGCCTGCCCGACTGGTCGCCCGACGGCGCCCAGGTGGCGTTCGTCGCCCCGCGGTCCGACGGTCCCGTTCGCGCTGACGAGGCGATCTGGGTCCTCGCCGACGACGCGGCCGGCGCGCCGATAAGGATTCCGCTCACGTTCGGCCCGTACGACACGAGCCCGGACTGGTCGCCGGACGGCACGCGGATCGCCTTCAGCAGCGTCCTCGAGCGCGGCAACCCGGGTCAGATCTCGTCCATCAACATCGTCGTGCCGGGCAGCGCGGATCAGCAGCTGCTCCTGACGCCGTTGGCCAGCCCGTACGCTGTGATCGAGCAGCCCCGCTGGTCGCCGGATGGGCGGCAGATCCTGTTCGTCGTAAGGGTCGACAATCCGCAGGCTGACCCGTCACGCCCGAACGAAGGCGGCGAGCTCTACGTCGTCAATGCCGACGGCAGCGGCGCGCGGCGGCTGCTGGCGCGGCCCGGCTGGTACGACAGCAACCCGGCGTGGTCGCCGGACGGCAGAACCATTGCCTGGGACAGCTATCACATCCCGCCAACCGTGGCGATCGTCGGTGGCATCTGGCTGCTCGACGTCGCGACCGGGCGGACCGGCCTCGTCGTGCCGTACGACGAAGCGTTCCCCGCGCGCCGCCCGAAGTGGTCTCCTGACGGCCGCCAGCTCGTCGTTGAGGGTCCGGTCACCGGCGATGAGGAGATTCGTCAGCTTCACATCCTCGACATCGCCGCACCCACCCCCCGCGCCGCCCTCACGACCGGCCGCGAGCCCGACTGGGCCCGCCGCCCCCTCCTCCCGACGCCGACGCCCCTACCCACCACCGACGGCCCGACGCCTACGGACGACCCCTCGCCCGCCACGACGGCCACGCCCTCCCCTTCGGCCGCACCCGCGACGCCCACCCCCCCGCCCATCCCCGGCCTCACCCCGTTCCCGACCCTCAACCCCTTCCCGACCCTCCCACCCCGCGAGCCCACCCTCCCGCCCATCGCCCCGACGTGGCCGCTCCCGACCGCGTCGCACACCCCCCGCCCTACGGCGACCGCATCGCCGAGCCCCACCCGCACATCGCCCGCCACCGCGACGTCGAACGTGCCGACATCCGCGCCGGGCGGCCGCGTGTTCCTGCCGCTCGCACTCGCGGCCACGCCGCTCGGCGATCCGACGGTGACGCCACCCCCGGGCACGGCTCCCGCTCCGACTTCGGCACGAACGCTTGCTCCGACGGCTGCGGCACCCCCGCCCGCCAGACCCCTCGCCCCCCGATGACCCGCCCCATCGACCTCACCCGCCGGATCACCACCGACCTCCCGGTCTGGCCCGGCGACCTCCCGCCCGTCATCACCCCCGTCGCCACCCACGACGCCGGCGACGGCTACGCCCTGTCGCACCTCTCCGCCACGCTCCACCTCGGCACGCACATCGACGCGCCGCGCCACTTCATCCCGGATGGCGCCACCGTGGACGCCCTCCCGCTCGCCGTGCTCATCGGCCCCGCCTTCGTCGTCGACGTGCCCGACGACGTCCGGGCGATCGACGCACCCTATCTGGAGCGGCTGGCAGCCGCCGGCGGGCTGCCGGCCGATGCGGTCCGCATCCTGTTCCGCACCCGCAACTCCGCCGGCCTCGTCGACGGACGTGACGAAGGGCCGTTCCGCCGCGATTTCGTCGCCGTGACCGCCGGCGGCGCGCGCTACCTCGTGGCGCTCGGCGTGCGCCTCGTCGGGATCGACGGCCCGTCCATCGCACCGTGGGACGATACCGACACGCCGCACGTCGTCCTCCTCGGCGCCGGCGTCGTCGTCGTCGAGGGGTTGGCGATGGCCGAGGCGCCGCCCGGACACGGCGTGCTCGTCTGCCTGCCGCTGCGGATCGAAGGCGCGGAGGGTGCGCCGGCGCGGGCCGTCTGGTTCGCCGACGCAGCCGACCCGGGCGCCATCGACATCGCCCACCCCGGCGGCGACGCCCGCTCTGTCGGCGCCGCAGGGGCCATCGACGTCGATCCCCCCCGCTGAAGCCGCCCGCCGTCACGTGCCGCGGGGTGCCGGCGTTCCATCGGGCAGCCGTGGACGTACGTTCGGTGTTGTGTACGCCAGACGGCGATCAAGGTCCACGCAAGTGCGCGTCCGACCGTTAAACAGTACGATTGAGCCGCCGTTCATCCCACCAGCGAGCTGCGCCGTGACCCGCTACCCGTTCGACGACCTCATCGTTCGCCGCATTCGGCATCCGCGCCCCATGCTCCTTCGCCCCGGCCGCCTCGCCCGCGCCGCCATCGCGCTCGGCACCGTCGCCGCCGCCCTGGCTGCCTTCACGTCAGCCGCGCCCGCCGCCCCGATCCCGGGCTATCGTCTGGCGGCCGAGTGGCCGGCCTCCGCGCACGGCCTCGCCGCGCCCGCGAACCTGGCCGCGGCGCCCGACGGCCGGATCTGGCTGCTCGACGGCCCGTCCGGCAAAGCCGTTGCCCTGCTGCCGGACGGCAGCCGTGCCGAGGAACGAACCGTCCCGACGGACGCCCTCGACCTCGCCGTCGGCGACGACGCCAGCCTGTACCTCGGCCGCTTCAACCCGCTGCCCCGCGCCGGCCAGCCGATGTTCAGCGCCGGGCGGCTCGACGCCGCGGGCGCGGAAGTCTGGATGCGCCGCTGCGACTGTGCGACGGGCAGCGGCGTGGCAGCGTCGCCGGGCCGGATCTGGCTCACCGAACCCTCCAAGAAGGCCCTCCACTGGCTCGGCAACGTCGACGGCCGCGTGGAGGGTCAGCTGATCCCGCGCGCCGCGCAGGCCGGCTTCCCGGCCGACGTCACGGCCAGCCCGGACGGCACGCTGTTCGCCACGGACCTCATGGGCGGCAGCGTCTTCGCCTGGCCGCCGCCCTATCTGCCGAACGACTACCAGACGTGGTCGATGCTCGAGGCCAGCGGACCGTTCCGCATCGGCGCCGGCCTGCAGGCGGACGGTGAGGTCGTCGTCGCCGTCCTCTTCTCGGACGGCCTCGTGCGGGTCCATCGCCCGGACGGCACGCTGCTGGCGCGCTTTTTCGCCGCCGGCGACCCGGCCGACATCGCCGTCGGCCAGGGCGGCATCCTCTACGTCCTCGACGAGCACAGCCGCTCCGTCCGCGTGTACGAGCCCGGCACGCCGCCCGCGCCGACGCCCGTTCCGCCCGACCCGCCCCGCGCACGCGGCTCGTGCACCGTCACCGCCCAGCGGACCGTCGACCCGCCCGTCGTCACGCGGTGCTCGAACGCCGTCGTGACGCTGCGGCTGTCGGCCAGCTGCCCGCCGGACGCGGTCTCGGGCGCCGACGTCGCGATCATCATCGACACCAGCGCCTCGATGTATCAGGAGAAGCGGATGGAGAGCGCCAAGGCCGCCGCCCGGCGCTTCCTGTCCGGCCTCGACCTGCGCCACCACCGCGCCAGCGTCGTGACGTTCAGCGCCACGGCGCGCGTGCGCCAGCCGCTGACGGACGACGCCAGGGCGCTCGACGACATCGTCGGCGCGCTCGAGCCCGACCAGGGTGAGAGCGGCACGAACATCGCCGACGCCCTCGCGGTCGGCATGCAGCACCTCACGACCGACGGCCGCCCCGGCGCGCTGCCCGTCGTCGTCCTCCTCACGGACGGCGCCCCCAACCGGCCGTACGTCCCGGAGCCCGTCACCGCCGCCCTCGCCCAGGCCGAGCGCGCCCGGGCCCGCCGCGCGTACGTCCTGACGATCGGCCTCGGCCGGACGATCGACTCGCTCCTCATGGAGAACATCGCCAGCTCCAAAGCGGACTTCTTCTACTCGCCGAACACCGTCGACCTCGACCGGATCTACGCCGTGATCCTGCGCGTCGTCCAGTCCATCGGCGTGACGGATCTCACGATCGAAGACGTCCCGGCGTCGCCCTTCGTCCGCTATGTCCCCGGACCCAACAGCGAACCGCCCCTCCTTGTCGGCGACCGCCTGCAGTGGACCCGCCCGCTCCTGCCCGTCGACGGCCTCGCGCTCACGTGGACGCTCAAGGCGGACCTGCCCGGCAAGGCGCCGATCGGCCGCGCCCGTGTCCTCTACACGGATGCCGACGGCACGCGCCGCACGGCCGCCTTCCCCGAGCCCGTCCTCGAATCGATCCGCGAGGTCGCCACCCCCGGCCCGACTTCGGACGCGCCGACGCCCGCACCCACTGCCGGCCCGCCGCCCACCGCAACGCTCCCCGCCGCGCCGCCGGACGCCTCGTGCAGCCGCGGCCAGTCCTGGCGGCTCGCGATCGACGTGTTCCCGGACGCGGTCGGCTACGGCGGCTACGCCTGCCCCGGCTGCAACGGCATCTGGCAGGCCGGTGATCGCTGGGAGCACGATGCCTGGCAGCAGCCCGGCGCCGTCGTCGTCACGGATGCGGGCGGCACGGCTCTTTGGGTAGGCACGGTGAAGGCCGCCCCCGCGTCGCCCGGCCAGGCCTACATCGTCCTGTGCACGCCCCCGCCGTGGCACGTCCGTCTGGCCCAGGTACCCCTCGGCTACGTCAGCTGCCCGAACAGCCCGCCCGACCGCCTCGTCACGAGCGCCCAGGTCGGCGCAGATCGGTACGTCCGCGTCGGCTTCACCCTCTGGTCCGGCTGCGGCCGCCCGACGCCGGCGGGCGTGCCGACCGAGGCGAGCGTGCCGCTGGAGCCGTGTCGATGAACGCAAAGCGATGCCTCTTGTGCGTGCTGACGGTGGCGACATCGCTCACCGCGTCGTCCGCCCCTCGCCCAGCCCTCGCCCAGTCCCCCCTCACGGAGGCCTGGCACGAGGTGGCGATGTGGCGCTCCGCCGTCCAGCCCGCCCGCCCCGGGCAATTCCGCCAACCCGAGGGCATCGACGTCGGGCCGGACGGCACGATCTACGTCGCCGACCGCGGCCAGGGCGTCGTCCACGTCCTCACGGCGGCCGGTGATCCGCGCGCCGTCTGGGGGGCGGGCCGGATCGGCGCGCCGCAGGACGTCGCCGCGACGAACGGCACGTTGTACGTCACCGAACCGGATCTCGACCAGATCCATCTGCTCGACGACGGCGGCGCCCTCAGGGCCACATGGAGCGTGCCCGGCACGCCGATGGGCATCGCCGAGTGGGGGGGCCGGCTGTACGTCTCGCTGGCGACGCCCCATGAGATCGTCGTCCTCGACACGGCCGGCATCATCGTCGACCGTTGGGGCGCGGACCGGCTCGGCGCGCCGCGCGGCGTCGCAGCCGGGGGCGACGAACGGATCTACGTGGCGGACGTCGCCACGGGCGGCGGCGGCATCGGCGGCTACACCGTCAAGGCGTTCGATCCGGACGGCACGCTGCTGGCCACGACGGCCTCGACGTTCCAGGGTGTCGACCTGCCGCCGATCGACGTCGCGGTCGACCGCACGCAGTCGTCGGCGGAGCGGTACATCCTGACCGAGCTCGGCATCGTCCGCTACCGCGGCGCGGACGCCGCGCCGTCCGTCGAGTTCCGCTCGCCCGGCGGGCGCGGGCTGGCCGTTGGGCCGGGCTCGGGCCTCGTGCAGGCGGTGCAGGACCATCGGCTCGGCTTCACGGGCGTCCGCCACTTCCCGGATCGTCGGGACATCGAGCCCAAGTCGGACGCCTGGGGGGGACCGTTCGCGGCGCTCGGCGAGCTGAGCCAGCCGCGCCGGATCAGCGGCAACGCCGACGGCGAGGTCTGGGTCGTCGACGCCTGGCCGCGCGTCCAGAACTTCTCGGCGGCCGGCGCGACGAAGGGCCAGTTCACGGCCAGCGCGCTGCAGGACGTCGCCGCCGGCCTCCGCGGCAGCGTGTACACCCTCGATGGGCGCACCCTGATGTTCCGTGACCGCGACGGCACCGCGCTCTGGCAGTGGCAGTCGCCCGCAACCGGGCCGGATGTCGCCGTCCCGTACGGTTGGCTGACCGCCGCCGATGCCCAAGGCAACGACGTCGCCGTGCTCGACACGGGCGACCAGCACATTTGGATCCTCGACTTCTCGGGCAACCCGCGCAGCGACTTTGCGGTCAGCCCGCCGGACGGCTTCGTGTCGATCGGCGACATCGCGCTCGCCGGCGACCGCGTGTACGCCCTCAACCGCACCGCGCGCCGGGTGGACATGCTGGCACGCACGGACGGCCGGCTCATCGGCAGCTTCACCGTGCCCGGTCGCGCCCGCAGGATCGACGTCGGTCCGGACGGCGCCGTGTTCATCCTGATCGACGAAGGCTGGGTCTGGAAGCTGGCGCCCGACGGCACGCCGCACGCGCTCTGGCAGGCCTCGACGCCGCGCGGTGCGACGGACGTCAGCGCCGGCGCCGCCGACCGCGCGTTCGTGACGCTCGACGACGGGCGCGTCGGCGTGTACGGCCCGGAGATGGGCGGCAAACCGGCCACGCCGCCGGACTTCCAGCCGCAGTGCCAGCTGGCGCGGGACAAGACCGCCGCGCCGACGGACCTCATCCTCGGCGACACGACCGAGATCACGCTCTCGATCGACGGCGAGTGCCCGCTGTTGGACAACCCGGCCGACATCGTCCTCCTGGTGGACACGAGCGGCTCGATGAGCGGCACGAAGATGGGCGCCGCGCGGACCGCGGTCCTCGAGTTCGTCGGCCAGCTGGACTACGGCATCCATCAGGTGGGGCTGATCAGCTTCTCGACCGAGGTGAACCTCGTCCAGCCGCTGACGGGCAACCCGCGCGCCCTGATCCGCGCGATCCCCGAGCTGGGCGACGACGCCGGCACGAACATGGCCCAGGCGATGCAGATGGCCGGCGAGGAGTTCGACGGCCCGCGCGCCCGGCGCGGCGCCCGACAGGTGATCGTCCTGTTGTCCGACGGCCGCCCGACGGACTCCGCGGGCGGCGTGCTCGGCCTGGCCGACCAGTTCCGCGCGATGGGCCGCGACGTCTACTCGATCGGCCTCGGCCTCGACGTCGACGGCGGCTTCATGCGGCTCGTTGCCACCGCCCCCAACTTCTACTTCGAGGCGCCGACCGAGTACGACCTCGTCGGGATCTACGACCGGATCTCGCGGCGCGTGGGCGCGTCGTCGCTGCTGCAGTCGGCCGTCGTCACGGATGTCGTGCCGGCCAACATGGCCTACATCGGCGGATCGGCCGTCCCGCCGGCCCGATGGGATTCCGCGACGCGCACGCTCGGCTGGACCGTCGGCCCGGCGTCACCGGCCGGGCTGCGGCTGCGCTACAAGCTTCGCCCGCAGGCCGTCGGCCGCCATCCGACGAACGTCTCGGCCTCCGCGGACTACGTGGACGGCGTCGGCGTGCCGGGCAGCGTCGTGTTCCCGGTACCCGAGGTCTCGGTCCGGGTCGCCGAGCGCTGGTTCGCATTCCTGCCGGTGGCCTACAAGGAGCACTGCCCCGAGATCCGCCTCGACATCGCGCTCGTCATCGATACCTCGAACAGCATGCAGGAACCCGCGGGCGGCGGAACGGGCACGAAGCTCGACGCGGCCGTGTACGCCGCCAAGGTGTTCCTGTCGAACCTGAAGCTGCCGGGCGACCGCGTCGCCGTCGTCGCGTTCAACGGTGCGGCCACGACGGTCAGCGGTCCGAGCAGCGACATCGGCGTGCTGGCCCGTGCCCTCGACACGCTGCCGACCGGCGCCGGGACGCGGATCGACCTCGGCATCGAGGCCGCGGCCGCCGCCCTCGGCGAGCGGGTGACGAACCGCCTGCAAGCCATCGTCCTCCTCACGGACGGCCAGCCGTCCGGTACGACGCCCGAGGCCGTCCGCGCCGCGGCCGCCGGCGCGCGGGCCAGCGGCATCCTGATCTACACGATCGGCCTCGGTCCCGACGCCGACCAGGCACTTCTCGCCGAGGTGGCCGGTGTCGCCGGGCGGGCGTTCCGGGCGCCGAACGAAGCCGTGCTGGCCGATATCTACCGCGCCATCGCGCGGGCGATCCCGTGCGGCCGGTGATCCGGACGGTCGGTCGGGCGGCCCGCCGGACCGGCGCCCGGTGTTCAGAGGTTTCCGAAATGCGGGCGCCGACCGGCGTTCGGCACGAGCCATCATGGTGGAGAGGTGAGGCATGAAGCGCGCCGTCGCCGGGATCATCGGAATCGCCGTGGCGCTCGCCGCCGCCGGCGGGACGTCGGCCGCACCGGCCGCACAGGGCACACTGGGCGGGTATCAGCTCGTCGACACGTGGTCGACGCGTGCGGCGACGGGCGTCATCGTCTTCCGGACGCCGGGCGGCCTCGATGCCGCCTCCGACGACACCGTCTATGCCGTCGACCGCGCGGCGCGCAAGGTGTACCACCTGGACGCCGCCGGTCGGCAGATCACCAGCTTCGACGTCACCGCCGGCCAGGAGCCGATCGACGTGGCGGTCACGGCCAGCCGCGTGTACGTCATCAGCCGCACCAGCGGCGAGGTCCGTACCCGGGCCGGGGCGATCGTCGGCACGTTCGCACAGGTCGGCATGACCGGCATCGGGACGGGACCGGACGGCCGGGTGTACATCTCACGGCTCGGCCCGGGCGCGTTCGGACCGCAGGCCGTCATCGACGTGCGCGATGCTGCCGGCACGCTGCTCGAGACGTGGTCCGACACCGGGATCACGATCCAGAAGGCGTGCGGACTCGACGTCGGGGCCGACGGGCGCGTCTTCATGGCGGCCGACAGCGGCGTCTACATCTGGACGAACAAGAAGGTGAGCGCGCTCCTGCGCGTCCGCGCGGCCATCGAGGGTCCGCTGCTGGCCGACGTCGACGTCGATGCGCAGGGTCGGATCTTCGGCACGATGATCGCCGCGGGCCAGGACTGCCTGAGCGTGCCGGGCAGCGACGGGGAACAGAAGCTCGTCAGCTGGGCCGCCGACGGCAAGTACGCCGGCGACGCCCGGCTCGGCGGCGGGATGTGGCTCTCGACGGGCCCGGCCGGCGGGCTGGTGGCGACCGTCAGCTCCGGCAGCTACACCGGCATCCTCCGGCTGGCCGACCGCGGCGCGCTCGCCGGCGGATTCCTGCCCTTCGGCACCCAGCCGACGTCGCTCGGCAAGCTCGTCCGCCCGTCGCGCGTCGCCGTCGACGACGGCGGCGCTGTGTTCATGGCCGACTTCCCGGCCGACCAGACCTCGGCGGCCGAAGGCCGGATCCAACGCTGGTCGTCGGCCGGCGCACCGGAAGCGCAGTGGGACGCCGCGCTCGTCAGCGACGTCGCCGGCGGCTCCGACGTCGGGCCGTGCGCGTTGACGGACACGCGCCTTGCCTGTTTCGGTGCCGGTGCGGTCGCCAAGTGGTCGCTCAACCTTGCGCCGGACATGGCCTTCACGGCGGTCGACGCCGCCGGAACGCAGACCGTCGGTGTCGACATCGGCCGGCAGCAGGTGTTCACGTTCGATGGCGCCGGCGCCGTCGTGCGGCAGTGGCCGATTCCGTCGGCGCGCGGCTTCGGCGTCGTCAGCGACATCGCCATCGACGGCGCGTCGATCTACCTGGCCGACCGGACGGGCCGCGAGGTCGGGGTGTACAACGCCGCGGGCGCGCGGCAGCGCGGCGTCACGGTGCCCGGCGGCGCGGTGCGCGTCGCGGCGGCCGAGGGCTTCCTGTACGCGCTGTCGGGCGACGGCTGGGTCTGGAAGCACGATGCCGCCGGCGCGCTCGTCGCCGCCTTCCGTCCGATCGCCCCCGTCGCGGGCGACCGGACGGTGCTGCCGGCCGACCTGGCGGCCGGCCCGGGCGGCCGGGTGTACATCGCCGATCCGACGCACGATCGCATCCTCGTCTTCGCCCCCGGCGGCGCACCGCCGACGAACGTGCCGCAGGCCGTCGACACCAAGTGCAGCGTGACACTCGACAAGCGCGCCGCGCCCCCGACGGCCAAGGTCGGTGAAGAGGTGACGGTGGCGCTCCTGGCGAACGGCGATTGCCCGCAAGGCGACGGCCGGATCGACGTCGCGCTCGTCATCGACCGCTCGGGCTCGATGGCCGGGCCGGCGATCGTCGGCGCCAAGAACGGCGCGCTGGCCTTCCTCGGCGAGCTCGCGCCGGGCGCGGCGCAGATCGCACTCATCGGGTTCTCGACGGTCGCCGACGTCATCCAGCCGATGACGCTGCAGTTCGCCGACGTCGTGAAGGGCATCCGCCAGCTCTCGCCGGCCGGGCAGACGAGCATCCACCTCGGCCTCGGAGCCGGTCTGAGCGAACTCGAGGGCGCCGGCGCCCGCCCGGGCGTGCCGAAGGTCATGGTGCTGATGACGGATGGGCGGCCGACGTACCGCACCGAGGCGCTGACCGTCGCCGAGCAGATCAAGGCCAAGGGGATCACCCTCTACACGATCGGCCTCGGCGCCGACATCGACACCGACCTGATGACGCGCATGGCGAGTTCGTCGGACCGCTACTACGTCGCGAACTCGGAGCTCGACCTGGCGGCCGTCTACGCCGACATCGGCCGCCGGATCAGCGTGTCGCAGCTGTTCCGCACCGCCACCGTGACGGACGTCCTGCCGCCGGACATGCGCTACGAGGTCGGCTCGGCCGTGCCGCCGGCGGCGTGGGACGCAGCGCTGCGCACGCTCACGTGGCAGCTGACGGACGTGCCGATCTCGGGCATGCGCCTGACGTACACCGTTCGGCCGAGCCAGATCGGCCTTCGGCCGACGAACGAGCGCGCGGATATCGGCTACGTCGACGTCACCGGCGTGTCTGGCACGGGCACGTTCCCGATTCCCGAAATCGAGGTCAGCCGCACGGACCGCTGGTTCCTGCCGCTGGCCTACAAGAGCGTCTGCCGGCCCCAGCGGGCGGACATCGTCCTGGCGATCGACACCTCCAACAGCATGCTCGAGCCGAGCGGGCCGGGCAGCCGGCTGAACAAGATGCAGGTCAGCCTGGACGCCGTGCGCGCCTTCCTCAGCCAGATGGCGCTGCCCGAGGACCAGGCGGCCATCGTCTCGTTCAACAGCACGGCCAGGATCGCCCAACCGTTGACCGGCGCCCGCGGCGCGCTCGAGCTGGCGCTGAACGCGGTCGCGAACGGCAGCGGCACGCGGATCGACCTCGGGCTCAAGGAGTCCACCCGCGAACTCCTCAGCAGCCGACACAAGAAGGCGAACGTGCCGGTCATCGTCCTGCTGACGGACGGCCGGCCGACGCCGGGGACCGAGGCCGCCGTGCTGCAGTCCGCCAAGGACGCGCGCAGCCTCGGCTTCACGGTCTACACGATCGGCCTCGGCACGGACTTCGACGCCGCCCTGCTGCGCACGGTCGCCGGCACGTCCGTCCGCACGTTCGCGGCCAGCGACGGCGCCGCGCTGCGGTCGATCTATACGGCGATCGCGGGCAAGGCGCTGTGCCGGTGAGGGACAGGGTGGGTCGGTTCGTGCATCCAATGCGGTGCATCGCCTCCGGCATCGGCTTGGCCGGCGCTGCGGCCCTCGCCGCCTGCACGGGCCAGCCGACGCCGCTCGGTCCGCCGCCGCCCGCGCCGGCCGCCACCGCGGACCCGCGGGCGCTGGTCTGGGCGCTTGATTCCGCGCCGACGACGCTCGACGCGGCGCGGGCCGGCACGGACCTGGCCGCGCTCCAGGTGGCCAATCAGGTGAACGACGGCCTGTTTCGGTATAACGGCGATAGCCTCGAGATCGTGGGCGACTTGGCCGAGAACTGGGACGCCGACGTGAGCGGCAAGACGTACACGTTCACGTTGCGCAAGGGCGTCGTGTTCCAGGACGGCACGCCGCTGGACTCGCGGGCCGTGAAGTGGAACTTCGATCGCTGGCTGCTGCCGGACCACCCGCAGCACAAGGGGCGATTCCTGCAGTGGCTCTCGCTGTTCGGCACGCACGACGACAAGGGGATCGTCGAGAAGGTCGAGGCGCTGGATGCGCTCACGCTGCGGATCACGCTGCGCCAGCCGTTTGCGCCGTTCGTTCAGCACCTGGCGAACCCGGCGTTCGGCATCGCGAGCGATCGCGCCGTTATCGCCGCGGGCGAGGCGTACGGCGCCGACGGCGAGCACCTCCCTGTCGGCAGCGGGCCGTACCGCGTGGCGTCGTGGGACAAGGCCAGCGGCGTGGTTCGGCTCGAGGCGAACGCCCGCTACTGGGGCGGCGCGCCCAAGACGCCGAACGTCGTCTTTGCCGCCATCCCGGATGCCGGTCGGCGCGCCGATGCCGTGGCCGCGGGCGTCGTCGCGGGCGCCGGTTTCACGCCGACGATGGCCACGACGGGTACGCTGGCGGCGCCGAGCCTGCGCCTCGTGCCGCGACCGGCGCGCGCGAGCGCGTGGCTGATGCTCGACACGTCGGCCAGCCCGCTGTCCGACAAGCGCGTGCGCGAGGCGATCCACCTGACCATCGACCGCACCGCGCTGGCGAGCGCCCACTTCGGCAGCCAGGCGCTTCCGAGCAACCAGCTCCTCCCGCCCGGATTCCTAGGGCATGACGACAACCTCCAACCGCCGGCGCCGGACGTCGAGCGCGCCAAGGCGCTGCTGGCGGAGGCCGACCTTGCCGAAGGGTTTCCGCTGCGGATCTGGGTACCGGACCAGCCACGGCCCTACCTGCCGGACCCGCTCGGCACGGCCGGGGCGATCGTCGGGATGCTGAAGGCCATCGGGATCGACGCGAGCGTGAACCCGATCAGCGCCCGCCGGCTCCTCGACAACCGCGACCGGGCGTACCGCGCCTGGCTGATCGGCTGGGAGGCCCAGACCTCGGACCCCGACAGCATGTGGTACTGGCACTTCGGCCCGGCGAACACGAACACCGAGGGTCACTACGAGAACGACGACCTGTTCAAGCTCCTGCTCGAGGCCCAGCGGACGACCGCCCGGACGGACCGCCGCCGCACGCTGTACGAGAGCGCCGCGGCCCTCGTCGCCGCCGACATGCCGCGGATCTTCCTGGCAAACGCGCGCCCGATCGTGGCCGTCGGCAGCCGCGTGCAGGGCTACCTGCCCGGCGCGATGGGCTACGACGCGTTCGCCGGCGTCAGCCTGACGGAGCCGGCGGCCGATGCCTCGCCGCCGCCGCCGCTCGCGTCCTTCCTGCCGCCCACCGCCACGCCGACAGTCGTCGAGAATGCCCCCGTGCCGACGGTCGGGCCGCCGAACGGTTCGGCGCCGGCCGGGACCACCACGGCGGCGGCCACTCCATCCCCCACGCCGCCGTCCCCATCACCCGTCCCGCCGACCGCCACGCAGGCCGGACCCGCCCGATCGAGGAGCGCACCGTGAACCCCAACCCGGACAGCAGCGACCCGACAAGCCGTGTCAAGGACGGCGGCGCCGAAGTGCGACCGTACCGTCTGTCCGAGATCGCCGATCAAGGCCGCCTGGCGTGGCGGCTGCTGCGCGACGGGCGCGTGCCCGCGTGGCAGAAGGCGATCCCGGTGCTCACCGCGCTCTACTTGCTGTCGCCGATCGACGTGCTGCCCGAAGCGATCATCGGCCCGTTCGGTCTCGTCGACGACTTCTTCGTGGTGCTGCTGGCGCTGAAGGCGTTCAACCGCCTTGCAGGGCCATATGCGGACGGGCGACGCGCCCCGGTCGTCGGCACGGAAGCGACGGATGAGGATGTCTCGGGCCCGACGATCGAGGTGCCGTACCGACCGGTGTCGAAGTAGCGACCGGTGCGGCCGACCCGTCCGCGGCCCACGCCCGCGAACACCGACACACGCCGTCGCCGCGGGCTATAATGACCCCGTGACACGGACGTTCAACCTCTGGGACGTGGGAAGGGTCATCCAACAGCAGGCGCACGGCACATCCCTGGATGTCGCGTCGACGGTTCTCACCCGCCGGCCGCGGGTGGCGCCTGCGATTGCCGGTTGGCTGCGCGGGCCGGGTGCGGACGGGTGGACGCTGGTCTCCGACAGGCCGGCCGTCGGCGCGCCGAGCGGGTTCCTGCAGGCGCGGCGACGCGGGCGCTCACCCGAAGCCGACGTCACGTTCATCGCGCCGGGGCTGCACGCGATCAGCGGCGCAGCGCACACGTGGCAGCGCCTGTTGGGCGATGCGAGCGTCGCGCTCGGGCAAGCGGGCGTCGCCCGGCTGTTCGCGGCCAGCTCCCTCGACGATGCGCTGGCCGGGCAGGTGCTGCAGCAGGCCGGTTTCGCGGCATTCGATGCGGACACGGTGTGCCAGGTGGCGGCGCCGCTCGTCCCGAAGGCGTCCGTCGGGGCTTCGATGCGTGCCGCTTCGGAAGATGCGTCGTCCGCCGGCGACGGCCATCGGCAGAACGTCCGTCCCTACGCCGCGGCCGATCGCCCCGCCCTGCATGCCCTGTTGGTCGCCGGACAGCCGGAGGCGGCTCGGTCACATGAATCGGCGTGGACGCGTTGGACCGACGTGCCGGCGTCGGCGGGCCGCCGACACGAGCGGTGGCGCGTCGTGACGGACGGCGGCGGGCGGCTGGTCGGCGCGGTCCGCATGGTCGTGGGGCGGAATGCCGTCTGGCTGAACGTCGCGGGTTCGCCGGAAGCCGTCGACGTCGGTGCCGTGTTCGCGCTCGCGCTCGCCGAGGCCGGGCGGCTCAGGCCCGGTGGCGCGGTCTGGACGGCCGTCGGCGACCGCGAGCCGGCAATCGGCGCAGCGGCAACGGCCGCAGGCTTCGTGCCCGTCGTCCGGCGGCAGCGCTGCGTCCGGCAGACCGGCCTGCAGCGCATCGCGCCGAGCTGGCGCGAGACGAATCGGGCGGTGCCGCAGGTATCGGCCCGTGCCATCACCCATGCTCAGCCGCGCGCCTCGCGGGCGCGCGAGCGGGCCCACTCGCTTCCCGAGGAGGGAACGTGATCGATCAATCCGCCAGCGAAGTCGCACTGCTGATCGACCTTCTGCCCGCGCGCCTCCAGGATGTGGTGCGGGCGTTCAACGAGGCCAACGACATCGTCGAGATCGTGATGGACCTCGGGCGCAACCCCGAGGTTCGGTCCCATGCCGGCTTCCAGGTTTTCGAGGCGTATGAGATCGGCGCGGACGATCTGGCGCACGTCGTCGAGCGCATCGGCGACTTCGGCGGCGACAACCGCGCAGGCATCGCCCGCACGCTCCACCGGATTTCGGCGCTCCGCAACCGCCGCGGCGACGTGATCGGCCTCACGCTGCGCGCCGGGCGGGCGGTGGCCGGGTCGGCCGAGATCGTCCGCGACGTGATCGAGAGCGGGCAGAGCGTGCTGATCGTCGGGCGGCCGGGCGTCGGCAAGACGACGCTGCTGCGCGAGGCGGCGCGGATCCTGGCGCAGCAGAAGCGGGTCGTCATCGTCGACACCTCCAATGAGATCGCGGGCGACGGCGACATCCCGCACGCCGCGATCGGGCGGGCGCGGCGGATGCAGGTACCCGAGCCGGCGCTGCAGCACGAGGTGATGATCGAGGCCGTCGAGAACCACAACCCCGAGGCCGTCGTCATCGACGAGATCGGCCGCGAGCTCGAAGCGCAGGCGGCGCGCACGATCGCCGAGCGCGGCGTTCAGCTGATCGGCACGGCGCACGGCAACACGCTCGAGAACCTGATCATGAATCCGACGCTGTCCGATCTCGTCGGCGGCATCGAGAGCGTCACGCTGTCCGACGAGGAGGCGCGCCGCCGCGGGACGCAGAAGAGCGTCCTCGAGCGCCGGGCGCCGCCGACGTTCGACGTGGCGCTCGAGATCCAGGACTGGCACCGCGTTACGGTCCACCCGAACGTCGCCTCGGCCGTCGATGCGCTGCTGCGCGGCCGCGTGCTGGCGCCCGAGCTGCGGTATCTGGACGATGAGGGCCAGACGGTCGTCGAGGCCGGCACGCCGCTGCCGCCGCCCGTCGAGCAGCGCGCTGCGCTGCGCGGCGCGCTCTCCGGTCGTCCGAGTCCCGACGGAGCCGGCTGGACGCGCGACGGCCGCACCGGCCGCGCCGCGCTCGACCCGCTCGCGCGCGAGGCTGAGGCCCTTCGAACCGCCCAGGGCGCGCCGTCGGCCGATCCGCCCCCGGTGCAGCTGCGGCGCGTCTTCGCGTACGGCGTGAGCCAGAGCCGTCTGCGCCAGAGCGCGAAGACGCTCGGGGTGCCGATGGCACTCGTCGACGAGCTGGCGGAGGCCGATGCGCTGATCACGCTGAAAAGCTACTACCGCAAGCGGCCCGTCGTCATCAGCGACGCCGAGGTGCAGGGGGTGCCGACGTACGTGCTGCGCTCGAACACGTTCGGCCAGATCGAGCAGGTACTGGCCGAGCTGTACGGCCTGCAGCCCGTCGCCGACCCTGACGAGGCCGCCCTGCGCGAGACGTACGATGCGATTCATGTGATCCGCACCGGCCGGCGGGAGTTCATCGACTTGGCGCCGGCGAATGCGTTCATCCGCCGTCAGCAGCACGATCTGGCCCGCGAGGCGAACCTGGCCAGCCTTTCGCGCGGCAAGGACCCGCACCGCCGGGTGCGGATCTCGCGCGTCGAGGGATGAGCGACGCCGACGATGCGAACGCCGGCGGCGGCGAAAGCGGGCCTGCAGGCCGGGGGTCTCCAGGCCGGTTCATCACGTTCGAAGGCCCGGAGGGCGCCGGCAAGACGACGGTGATGCGCGTTGTCGCCCAGCGTCTGCGGGACGGTGGACGCGCCGTCGTCGAGACGCGCGAACCGGGCGGCACGCGGGCCGGCGAGCGTGTGCGCGCCGTCCTCCTCGATCAGGATTCGGGCGGCCTGCAGCCCATCGCCGAAGCGCTCCTGTTCGGCGCCGCGCGCGCCGAACTCGTGGCGCAGATCATCCGCCCAGCGTTGGCGAACGGATGCGTCGTGCTGTGCGATCGCTACACGGACTCGACGCTGGCCTACCAGGGCAATGGGCGCGGCCTCGACCTGGATGCGCTCCGAGCGATGAACGCCTTTGCCACCGGCGGGCTCGAGCCCGACCGGACATTCCTGCTCGATGTCGACGTCCAGGAAGGCCTGCGCCGCCGGCACGCGGAGGGTGGGGCGATCACGCGGCTGGACGCCGAGAGCGTCGCGTTCCACGAGCGGGTGGCGGTGGGCTACCGCGCGCTGGCCGCTGCCGAGCCCGAACGCTGGCGCGTCGTCGACGCATCGGCGGCCGTTGAGGCGGTCGTCGAGGCGGTGTGGGCGGCGATCGAGGCGGCGGCCGTCGGCGTCCGGCTCAAGCGGGGCTAGGACACCACCCGGCCGTCCGTGCCGCCGTCGGAGTGAGGCCTCCCTCGCGCTCGAGCGGGAACCGCCGCGCCGCCGGGAGCGGGTGCGGCCCGGCGCCGGTCCGCACCCGCTCCCGCGCGTGCCGTGCGCTACGGTCGCACGATGAACAGCGGCCGGTCGCCGTGGAGGGCGTGGATCTGCGCGATCATCCCGTAGTACCCGCCGTGGACCCATTCGTCCAACGTCCAGCGGCCCAGTTGATCCCGGCAGAGTCGAAGCGCCGCTGCGTCGAGCGGCACGGACGCGGGCGGCTGTGGACCGATGGGCTCTCCGCCGCCGAGGTCGTCGACCCCGGGGTAGGGTACATCGCCCTGCCAGCGGTGGGTGAGCGCGTCAAGGCATGTGATGGTCCAACGCTCGTCGACGAAGTAGGCCTGGATGCGCGGGCGGGCGCCCGCCGCGAAGAACGCGGCCGCCACGGCGCCGGCCTCCGCGGCATCCAGCACGGTGCGGCCCTCGCTGTCGAGTTGTCCGATGTCGAACATCCCAAGGCCGAGGCGCTCCCCGACCCGTTCGGCGAACCATGCGCCGTGGCTGCCGTCCAGTGCCGCCTGCAGCCCGACGAGCACGTCGGCGTACGGGCTGTCGGCGAGGCGGACGATCTGTCCGTCCGGTTCGGCGGGCGGCGGCAGGTAGCCGTCGGGATCGGGGCCGGGCGACGCCGTTGCACCGGGCGGGGGCGTCGGCGGCGTGGGCGGTGGATAGCCCTGCGCGGTCCGTGGCTGCCACGACACCGCGGGCGGCAGCAGCGGTCGACACGCCGCGGCCGACAGCGCGCCGGCGGCGAGGACGATGAACGAGGCGGTGATCATGCGGAACATGGTCCTTCCTTCCTGTTGTGGCCGGATGCAGCGGTTCGGTGGAATGCGCGAGCGCGCGCAGACTGGGTTGAGCGCTCGAGGACGCGGCGGGGCCCGACGAGGCGTGGCGTCACGAGGCGTGGCGCGCGACGCTTGGTCGCAACGCCCATCACCGCGGCTCGCCGGTCGCGACGGTGGGGGTCGTCGTCCGCACGTCGTACGCGGTCGGGGTCGTCGCCACTTGCGGCGTCGCCGTCTTTGTCCTCGAGGGTGTCGGCGTCTCGTCGCGGCTCCACCCGCCGCCACCGCCGCCACCGCCGCCGCCACAGTCCAGCCGCTGGAACCGGACGGCGTCCGCGCCGATCCGCATGTCCGCCGGCGCGACATAGTCGTAGCGATCCGTGCGGTCGTTCAGCTCGACGACCGGCTCGCCGTCGAAGGCGAAGATGCCGACCGGCTGCCACCGATCGCCTTCCTGGTGCTGGTCCATGACCGAGACCCGGTCGCCGACTTCCCAGCGGGCGATGTGCGTGTTGGCGATGTCGGCGCCGAACGGCACGAACGCCTCGACCAGATACGAGCCCGGCGCACAGCCCGGGCATCGGTAGCGGATCCAATAGTCCTTGCTCGAGCCGTTCGGATGGGTCCAGAAGTGGCCGCCGCCCCGGCCGCGCGGGTCGTGGAACCAGAACGGGCAGTCGGCGGGCGTGTCGCCTGCCGCGCAGCCGCGCCGGACGGCCGGATCGTCCTCCTCCACGACCCGCTCGCCGCACGAGGCGGGACATGGCGGGCCGCCGGCACCCGGTGCGTAGACGCGCATCGGCCAGCCGTTGCCGCGGTGGGGCTGCGGAAAGCCCGGGTAGCGGTACCCCGCATCGAAGCGGGCGTTCCAGCCGAAGACGTCGAACGTCTGGTCGCTGACATCGCCGCGCCCGCCCTTGGCCCCCTGGAAGTGGAGATGCGGCCCGGTGCTGTTGCCGGTCGTGCCGACGGCCCCGATCGGCTGGCCCTTCTCCACCGCCGCGCCCTCCTCGACGAACACCGTCGCCAGATGGCCGTACAGGTGCGACAGCTCGCCATGGCCGTCGTCCGCGGCATGCAGGTCGAGATGGAGACCGTAGCCGGCCGCATTGCCGTCGTGCCGCTCGGCGAACCAGCGCGAGCGGCGCACCGTGCCGGACGCGCTGGCCAGCACGATGCCCGACGCGAAGGCAGGGCGCTCGCCGCCGCCGCATGCCTGGCGGCCGCCGCTGCGCGCATAGTCCCAGCCGCTGTGCCCGTCGTACTGCAGGCCGCACGGCTGCACGTCGTGGCCGCTGAACAGGACCGTCCGGCCGTTTCGGCCGTACAACGGCACGTCGTTGTCGTACACCGCCGTGATCCGCGGCTGCTCGCTGCAGTAGGGCGGGTCCCAGTCCGGCGCCGGATGGTCGCTCTGCGCCTCGGCGCGGCCGACGGCGACCAGCCACACCACGCCCACGACCCAGCACGGCGATGTCCAACGCATGCCGGCCGCGCCGCGCCGCCGCGCTTTCGGCGGAGAGGACGACGCGTTCGACCCGATCGACACCATGGGGATTCTCCTGAAAGAGAGCGGCCGTCGATGGGGGCGACGGGCCACGGTGATCAGGGGGGCGCCGGGCAGGGTACCGGACGAGCGTTGCGCAGCCGTCGCACGGCGGACCGTGCGGCTGCCTGGGTGTGCGGTCACCGGCCGGCTCGGAAGCGACGAGCCCGCGTCATGCTCCGCCGCGGCGCGCGCTGGACACGACCGACCCGCTCTGGAACAATCACGCCTTCACCCGACCGCCGGCAAGGATCGCTTGATCGTTGGATGCTGATCCCCAAGGGCCCGTTCCCCCCGAATCCGACCGCGCCATCGACGGCATCACGCGTGCCGACGGGCTCGCGTCGACGCTCGGCACGGATGACGCTGCGGTCGACGCGCGCGACGAGTTCGTCGAACGGTTCCAGGACCCGCCGCCGCTGCTGATCGTCATCTCCGGCCCGTCGGGCGTCGGCAAGGACGAGGCGCTCAAGGCGATGAAGTCGATCGGCTTCCCGTTCCACTTCGTCGTGACGGCCACGACGCGGCCGCGGCGGACGACCGAGATCGACGGCGCGGACTACCATTTCATCAACGTTGCGGCGTTTGCCGAGATGATCGACCAAGGCGAGCTGCTGGAGTACGCGCTCGTCTACGGCGACTACAAGGGCATTCCGAAGCAGCAGGTCCGCGCAGCCCTCGCCAGCGGCCAGGACGTGGTGCTGCGGATCGACGTGCAGGGCGCGCGGACGATCCGCAAGCTCGTGCCCGACGCGATCCTGATCTTCATGGTGGCCGAGAGCGTGGCCGAGCTCGAGCGGCGGCTGCGCGAGCGCAAGAGCGAGCCGGCCGACCTGCTGAAGATCCGGATCGCCACAGCCCGCGAAGAGATGCGCCTGGCCGTCGACTTCGATTACGTCGTCGTGAATCGGCGCGACCAGCTGAACGTGACCGTCGACACGATCACCGCGATCATCCGCGCCGAGAAGCACCGTGTCGCCCGCGTCGCACGCGGGGCGCCCATCGTCTTGTGATGGGCGGCTGGCCGTTCGCCGAGGTCGCCGTCGACTTACCGACCGACCTCGGTCGACCGCGCCCGGCCGCGCCGGACGCGCCGCCGCCCGACGCCTTCACGTACGCCATCCCCGGCCCGCTCGCCGACGCCGTTCACATCGGCAGCGGCGTCCGCGTGCCGTTCGGCCGGCAGCGCCTCATCGGCATCGTCGTCGGCCTGGCCGCGCGCACGGACCTCGGCCGCGTCCGCGACATCGAGGCCGTCGTGGACGGGGACCCGTGGCTGACGCCCGAAAGCGTTTCGCTGGCGCGATGGATCGCCCAGCACTACCGAGCGCCCTTCTTCAGCTGCCTCCAGCCCTTCCTGCCGCCAGGCACGGACACCGCCGCCCCGCGCCGCTACCGCCGCACGGATGCGCCCGTGGCCGCGTTCGGCGCGGACGCGGACGTGCTGGCCCTCGTCGGCGCGTTCGGCCGTCAGCGCCGCCGGACGGAGTCCGCCCTCCGCAAGGCGGTCGGGCCGCGGAAGTTCGCCGCCGCGCTGGCCGCCGCGCTGGCCGGCGGGCTGATCGAGCTGCTGGACGATCCCGATCTCGCGCCGCGCGCCAGGTCGGCCGTCTTTGCGCGCCGCCTCGTCGCCGACGGGGCGGCCGTGGACGCCGCCCTCGCCAAACTCCGCCCGCACGCCGCGGCCGACGCGCTGGCGTGGCTGCGCCGGGCGGACATCGTGCTGCCCACGTCGGCCGAGCTGGGAGCGGCGACGGGCGGCGTGACACCGGGCGGCGGAGCGCGTGCGCTCGCCCGGCTGGCGGCGGACGGCCTCGTGCTCGTCGCGCCGCCCGCCCAGGCGAACGAGGCGGCGGCGGAGGCGGCGGCGGTGGACGGAGTGAAGCGGGAGCCTGGGGTGACCGCGGCGGACGTCGTCGTGCTGCAGGTCCACGGCGCGCGCGCCCGCGCCGCCGAACACGCGCTGCGCCGGGTGACGGCGCACGTCGAGGCCCTGGAGTACCTGGCCGCATCGGGCGGCGCCGCGCCGACGGCCGACGTCGTCCGCCGGACGGCGGCCACGGCGGCGACGTTGGCGGCGCTCGAACGGGCCGGCCTGATCGCGATCGTGCGGGCGGAGGCATCCGCAGGATGGCCGCCCGCGTCGCAGGGCGCGTCGCCTTCGGGCGACGGGAACGGACGCGGCGAGGCCGTTCCGCCGTTGACGGCCGATCAGACGCGCGCCTGGGCGCAGCTGGCGCCGCTGCTGGACGGCGGCGACGGCCCGGACGACGGACCGCCCGTCGAGCCGCCGGTGGCGCTGCTCCACGGCGTGACGGGCAGCGGGAAGACCGAGCTCTACCTGCGCGCGATCGCGCGCGTGGCCGCGCGCGGCCGACAGGCGATCGTCCTCGTGCCGGAGATCGCGCTGACGCCGCAGATGGTGGATCGATTCGAAGCCCGCTTCCCGGGCATGGTCGGGCTCTGGCACTCCGAGATGTCGCCCGCCGAGCGCCGCGCAGCATGGCAGCGCGCCCGCTCCGGGGCGGTGACCGTCGTCGTCGGCTCACGATCCGCCGTGTTCAGCCCGCTGCCGCGCCTGGGCCTGGTGATCGTCGACGAAGAGCACGCCGACGCGTACAAACAGGACCGCACGCCGCGCTACCATGCGCGCGACGTCGCGATCGAGCGCGCCCGGCGGGTGAGCGCCGCCGTCGTGCTCGGCAGTGCGACGCCGGCCGTGACGTCGTACTGGCACGCCCGGCGCGGGGTCTGGACGCTGATCGAGCTGCCGCGGCGGGTGATGACGGCGGATCCGCGGGCTGCGGCGGGCGGCGGGGCAGCGACGACGGCGCCGGGCCATGGCGAGCTGCCGCCGGTCCGCATCGTCGACATGCGCTCCGAGCTGCGGGCCGGAAACACGTCCATCTTCAGCCGGCCGCTGATGGCGGCACTGCAGCACGCGCTCGTCGCGGGCGAGCAGGCGATCCTGTTCCTCAACCGACGGGGCAGCGCGACGTTCGTCCAGTGCCGGGACTGCGGCCACGTTCAGGTCTGCCCGCGCTGCGACGCGCCGCTCACGCAGCACGTGGCCGGGCTGGATGCGGCCCGTCCGGGCCGGGTGACGGCGCGGCTGGTGTGCCACGCCTGCGGCCACACCGAGCCGCCGCCCATGCTCTGTCCGGCGTGCACGAGCCACCGGATCCGCTACGTCGGCCTGGGGACGGAGCGGCTGGAGCGCGAGACGCAAGCCGCCTTCCCGGGCGTCCGGACGCTCCGCTGGGATGCCGACACGACCGAGGCGCGCGGCGCGCACGCCGCGCTGATGGCGCGCTTCAGCAGCGGCCAGGCGGACGTGCTGATCGGCACGCAGATGATCACGAAGGGCCTGGACCTGCCGCTCGTCACGCTCGTCGGCGTCGTCTCGGCCGACACCGCGCTGCACTTCCCGGACTACCGCGCCGGCGAGCGGGCGTTCCAGCTGCTGGCGCAGGTGGCAGGGCGGGCCGGTCGATCGGCGGCCGGCGGGCACGTGATCTTCCAGACGTACAACCCCGACCACCCGGCGATCACGTTCGCCGCGCAGCACGACTTCGCCGGCTACTACACCCGCGAGATCGCGTTCCGCGCCCAGCACGGCTACCCGCCGTGGCGGCCGCTGTGGCGCCTGCTGTGGGTTACGGATGCGCACGACGCGGCGGCCGAGCCGGCCGCGCGGGCGTACGCGCAACAGCTCGAGGCCGCCGCCGCCCGCCTCGGCCTGCCCTACACGATGGTGCGCGGTCCGGCGCCGGCGTTCTTCCACCGGCAGCGCGGCAAGTACCGTTGGCAGATCGTCCTCAGCTCGCCGGACGGCCACGCGCTGCTGGCCGAGGCACCGCCGCCGCCGGGGTGGCGGGTGGACGTGGATGCGATCGACGTGCTGTGAGCGGACCACGAGAACGTCGATCCGTGGCGGGTGACGCCCTCGTGGTCGGCTTCGTGCGATTTCTCTCGCTACCCCGCGTCGCCTCACGCGGCCGTGCGCTTGGCCCGGCTCCGGTAGTTCGGCGGCAGCTCGAGCGGGTCGTCCGGGTGCTCGGCGTCCCACCGCTCCTTGAGGGCGATGAGGTCGAGTGTGGGCAGGGCGGAGACCCGCGGGCGGTAGGCGCTGATCGCCGCAATCCAAGTTGCCTCAAGAACGCGCTCGCCTTTCTACAAGGTGGCGAATCAACGGTTGAAGACGGCCGGTCGAGGGTGCCGGCGCACCGCGACTACAATGTGCCGGACAGCCCCCTTGACCCCAAGGAGTCGAGCGATGCCGATGTACCTGACGCGCTTCAGCTACACCCCCGAAACGTGGGAGCGACTGGCCAAGCATCCGGAGGACCGGCGAGAGGCGGCGCGGGCCTACATCGAATCGGTGGGAGGCAAGCTCCACGGCTTTTGGTACGCGTTTGGCGCGTACGACGGTTATAACCTCTGGGAGGCTCCGGACAACGTTTCGATGGCGGCCGTGGCGATTGCGATCGGCGGAGGCGGAGCGCTCTCGAAGATCGAGACGACCGTCCTGCTCACGGTCGACGAGACGCTGGCCGCGCTTGGGCGGGCCGAGTCGATTCGCTATCGGCCCCCGGGCGAATGAGCGGTCGTTCGCCGGAAGCGCCGTCGACGGCATCGTCCTAGATCCGTAGATCCCCGCCGATGCGCCATGCCCTCCTGCGTTGCGCGCGTTCGGCGGGCCTCGCCGTGCCGTCCGCATGCCTCGCCCTGGCCCTCGGCCAAGCCGGATCGGCGTCCGCCGCTGCCGCCGGCCATGCATCGACCCCCGCCGCACCGGCCACGTCCCCACCACCCGTCGAAGCGCGCCTCCTCTTCCTCGGCGACATCATGCTCGGCCGCTACGTCGGTGCCGCCATGGCCGCCCACGGCCCCGACGCCCCCTTCGCCCTTGCACGCACCTGGCTGTCGGCGGCTGACGTCACGATCGCCAACCTCGAGGGGCCGCTCGTGCCGCCGGGAGCCTTTGCCATCCCCCCGCCGTCGCCCGGTCTGCTGAACCTCACCGGCAGCACTGCCTCTGCCGCTGCGCTCGCCCGCGCGGGATTCGACGTGCTGTCGGTGGCGAACAACCACAGCCTGGACGCCCGCGAGGCCGGGCTGGCCGCCACGGTGCGCGTCCTCGGGCGCGTCGGCATCGCGCCGATCGGCCGGCGGGACGGCGCGTCGGGCGGCCAAACGGCGGCGGTGCGCGAGGTGCGCGGGATTCGGGTGGCGTTCCTGGCCTACACGCTCGTTCTGAACAGCGCGACGACGACCGTGGACCGCGCGGCGGCCGTGGTGTCCTACGTCCGGCCGGGCGTCGACGCCGACGTCGCCGGTGTCGCACGCGAGGTGGCGGCGGCACGGCGCGGCGCCGATGCGGTGGCGGTCGTCGTGCACTGGGGCACGGAGTACGCCAGGCGTCCCGATCCAATGCAGCGTCGGTTCGCGCAGGTGCTGGCGGTCGCAGGCGCCGACGTGATCGTGGGCGCCCATCCGCACGTCGTGCAGGGCGTCGAGGCGATTCAGCCGGGCGTCGATCCGTCGGCGAGCCCGCGGACCGGTCCGTCGCCGAGCGGGGCCGAGCGCCGCACGGCGATCGTGGCGTACTCCCTCGGCAACGCGCTGTTCGACCAGGGCGGCGACGCGGCGACGCGGGAGGGGGCGGCGCTGGCCGTGGACATCGGCCGGAACGGCGTGACCGGGGCCAGACTCATCCCGCTGGCCATCGCGGCCGGGCCGACCGGCTTCACGATGCGGCGGGTGGTACGGGCGGATGACGTTCCGCCTGCAAGGCGATGACGAAACGCGCTCGGCGCTCTTGCTGAAACACCGTGCTCGGCAGCTGGTCCGAGCTGAAGCACGACACGATCCTCTACGCCAAGCAGGGCATGGCCGAGATGGGCGGCGGGCAGCCAGAGTTGCTCAAAGGCTATGTCGAGCCCGAGCCCGTGTCGTCCTCGCGCGCGGCGGGATCTACAGCCAGTACGCGTTCGTCCAACCGTCCGGCGATCGGTTGACGAACGAGCAGTGGCGGGCGCGGCCGGGATGCGGGGGATGTGCCGGAGATCGATGTGTGGAAGACGTTCGTCGTGCGGTGAGTCGTGCGGTTTCCGGCGGCCGGGCGACTACCGACCGGCCGCCGCAGCCACATCGAAGAACGCGCGCGCCGGATCTGAATCGAGCGCCGGACCCTGCCACACAAGACGGCTGCCATGGTCGCAACCGGCCTGGCACCCCCACGACGCGCTGGCAATCAGGAATCCCGCGAGATCGAAGTAGAGATAGTCACCCGCGAAACCTTCGCGGCGCAGCATGATCCACACCGGCCGACCCGCTCGCCAGCGCAGTTTGTACTGAAGGTCCAGCGGGTGACGCGAGAGGGCGTTGCCGACGACGTAGAACTGAAGCGGGAGCGGGCTCACCAAGTCCCACGGCCGATCGAGCGATCGGCGCCCGTTCGAGAAGTGGCACACGTCGGTCACCGCCCAGGCCGGCGAGTGCACATAGGCCAGGAAGGCCAGACATGCCGCGCCGACCCACTTCATCACGTGCCGACCTCGAGGCCGCTTGGGCCGGTGCGCCGGATGGAGCGCTGTCCGATGTTCGATGGACGCGTCGACGGTCATGCTGTGCCTCCCGCTTGCCCGGCGATGATCGCTGCGCAACGATTGGACGATTGTATGGCGAATGCGCGGCGGGTCGCCGAGAGCAATTCACGGGCCAAGATTGCGCGTGACCCGGTCCGAAACACAACCGGCGGGCGCGGGCGGGGCCGGCCGCTGCCGGCCGCGGGAGGAGGGCGAAGTGGAGCGCGCACGTGGTAGATTGCGCCGGGCCGCGTTCGCGGCCCGGCGGATCATCGGCGTGCGGGTCGCCCCGCGCGAACACATCGGCTTACGCATCGGCGCCTGCATCGGCGCCTGCATCGTCGCTCGCCTCGCCGCCGCCCCCCGCCGTCGCCCACGCCCAGGAGTGCGCCGACGCGGCGTCCCACCCCGCGTGGATCTTCTGCCACGACTTCGAGGCCCCCGACGCCGCCAGCCTCGACCGCTACTGGGACGACGTCTACGGTGCGCCCAGCCGGACGTTCCTCATCGGCGACAACCCGGCGGGTGTGCCAGGATCGCACAGCATGCGCTTACAGGTCGTGAACGACGGCGACGCGGCGTTGGCCAACGGCGTGACATCCGGCCCGTCCAAGTTTCTCGGCCGCGACGTCGACTGGGACGAGATCCACTATCGCCGCTACATGCGCTTCGACGCCGACTTCCACCAGGGCAACTTCATGCACGTGGGCGGCCTGATCGCGTGCAGCGCCGCCCTCTACCCGTGGGGCTGCCTCGGCCACGCCGGCGAGCGACCGAGGGGCGACGAGCGCTTCACGTCCAACCTCGAGCCGTGGTCCAACTACCAGCGGCTGCCGTGGCCCGGCAAATGGGGCTTCTACAGCTACTACCACCGGATGTCCAAGGACTGCGGCCATCCGGGTCCCGACGACTGCTACGGTGACCTCTTCGCGCCCGAGACAGACGTACTCATATCGCGCGGCGCGTGGCACGTCCTGGAGATGGCCATCGACCCCGGCACGCCCGGCCTCCCCGACGGCAGCCAGACGTTCTGGGTCGACGGCCGCAAGGCGTTCACCCAAAGCGGCATCGCGTGGCGGACGTCGCCCGCGCTGCGCGTGAACGAGGCCGGCGTCTACCTCTACATCCACAACAACCCGGCCCGCACGACGAACATCCTGGACGTCGACAACGTGTTGTTCAGCCGTGGCTACATCGGACCGGCGGTGTGCGAGGAGGGGGCGGCGATAGAGGCGCCGTGCGTGTGCGGGGGGGCGGCGGATCCGGAGCGGGCGGACAACGTGGTGGTGGAGGGCGTGTGCGTGGGCGGGGTGTGGCGGGGGGCGGGGGGGGCTGGGACGATGACGGCTGAGCCGGCGTCGACCTCGACGGGATCAGCGACTTCCACGGTCGCGCCGACGGCAGTCACGACGCCGACCGCAACGGCCATCGCTCGTCCGAGCACGTCGACAGCATCGGCGATATCACGGAGGGCGTTGTTCCTCCCGTGGGCGGGTCGGCGAGGCGGCAGCGCGGCCGGCCTGTCGATGCGCGCCCTTGGGGTTGTCGGAAGCTCGTCGCCTAGCCAGGTCTCTTGGCCAGCGGGTTCTCCCAGCGAATGCCGTTGAAGCGGGCGAAGTCGCCGTCGGAGGAGCAGAGGATGAGACCGTGCTCGATGGCGAGGGCAGCCAAATGGGCATCCGGTACGAGATTTCCTGTCGCACCAGTGGCAGTGAGGAGCGCACCCAGGACGGACGCATGGCCGTCGGTCGGTGCAGGCACCCAGGCCACGGGCGAGGAAAGCCAACGCTCGACCTGCCGCCATGCCGTACCGATGTCCGTCGGCCGGGCGAACACCCGCGGGTTCGTCACCAATCTTATGAACGCGAGCAGCGACGGCCACGGCAGTCCAACGCGTACGGTTCCGTTGAGCTGCTCGTGCAACCATCGGTGAGCCGCGCCGTGCTGGGGTGAGGTCTCATCGAACGCATAGATCAACAGGTTGGCATCGACAACGATCACCGGTAGGCCTCGCCCTCGACCAGCGCGAGAACGTCGGCGACGCTGTCGATGGAGGGAAGCAAGCACGGGCCCAGCGGCACGGGCTGCGTGTAGGCCGCATCCGGCGAGCGCTTGGACGATTGGAGCTGCGCCAACCCAAGCCTGAGCAGCCGGTTGACGATATCTCGCAGCCGGCCATCATGTTCCGCCTGCAAGCGCTTCAACTGCGCCGCCACATCGTCGTCGAGCGTGAGGGTCGTTCTCATGAATCCAAACATAGCGGTTTTGATGTCGTGATGCCAGGGCTTGGCCGGCGCGTCAGCAGCATGGGTTACGAACCTCGATCGGCAGGCTCGATTCCAGCTCCGCGAGCGGATCAACTTGGCGCGGATATCCGTGGCGCTCGCCCGTCGCCGGCACTTGAGCAACGGTTGAGCGGCACAACGACGCTCGTTGACCATCGATCGTCCTGTACGATTGCCACCGACTCGACGACCGCCGCCGCTCGCTCCGCGGAAGCCTACCCATGCCGCGTTACCCCATCGTCCCACGGCAACCCGTGCCCTTGCGCCTCAGAGCCCTCGTCATGACGTCGGCGCTGCTCCTGGCCGTCTCCGCCTGCCGCTCCAGTGGGACGATGACGCCCAGACCACAGCCGCTGGCGACGCCGACGCCCACCCCATCGCCGTCGCCAACGCCCACGCCCCACCCGACGCGAACGCCTGCGCCGACCGCGACGACCTTGCCGACGGTCGATCCCGCCGTGCCCCTGCCGGTGGCGATGACGTTGGACGAGGCGCGGGCGGAGGTGTGGTCCTGGCTGGATCCGGCGCACGCGCCGCGGATCGTGTCGGTGGACTACGTGGCGGGGGCGGCGGTGGCGCCGGACGAATTCATCAGCGGAGAACGGTTCGTCTTCGACTACTTCGGCGGCATGCAGGACGTCCGGCTCCTTGCCGAGAACCGGATGCCTCCAACGGTCGTGCGCGTCGTCGCCGAGTGCGCGCCACTGGATGCGCCGCTGCTGACCCAGATGGTTGACTTCCGTGGCGGTGGGCCGGGGTACGACACCCCAAGACGGCTCGTGGTGCTGTTCGACGCGACGACTGGAGCGCGTCTCGGGGCTATGGCGGCGGATGGACACAAAAACGTCATCGTCGACTCAGCGCTCGCTGCGCCGACGGTGGCGATCACATACCGCGCAACGAGGATTCCACCGACCGCCACGGTCGAGCGTCTTTCGCCCATACCGACCCCGATGCCGACCTGGACACAAGTGATCGTGCCGACCCCGGTCGGACCGACGGTCCGGGCGGACAGCGTGCCGCCGGCGCTGCGCGAGGCACTGACGGACTACCCGCTGCTGCCGGGCAATGCGTGGACGTGGGAGTCGACATCGTTCGAGGGCGGCGTCAAGTGGTCGCGCTCGCGGATGACCGAGACGGTGACCGGTGCATGGCAGATCGACGACGTGCGGGTCGCGGTTCGGACGCGGGTCGAGCGGCGACTGGAGTTCGGTTCGACGTATCCGAATGCGAACTTCAGTTCAAAGTCGGATGAGTGGCGGACGGTGACCTCAGCCGGGGCGGTGTATGGATATCCTGTCGCCTCCGGGATGGCAGCGGGTGACCACCCATTTATCACGATCACCGACCGGGAGGTGCGGCGCCTGCGGCTGCCACTCGAGGCGCTCGCCTTCCCTCACGCGGACTTCTACTGGAGCTGGCCGGAAGCGATCACGACGACCCGGATCGCCGTCACGACGCCCGCCGGGCGGTTCGAGGACTGCGGCGCCTTCGAAGTGATCGGCGGCAACAGCTGGGCCTCGGTGCGCGCGATCTGCCCGGGCATCGGCTACGTCGAGACGGACTCGTGGTCCCAGTACGGGACTACGGTGACGCGGCTGGTGGCCTATCGCGTCGTTCTGCCGCGCTAACCTGCAGCGGTGAGGCGGTAATCCCTGGTTCGTGAACGGACTGGGCGCTGAAAGAGCCGGTCGGCCCGCTCAACACCCCTGCCACTTCGGCGCAAACCGCACCGCGTTCAGAATCAACCGCTCGTTCTGCGCAAACGGCTGCGGCGGCCAAGGGATGACGTAGTTCGAGGCGGCGGCCAAGTCGATCGTAAGGTTGATCGTCTGCGTCGTCGACTGGCTCGCGCACGCACTGAACGGGAGGACGGTGGCGGGCGGCAACACGAAGTCGCCGATCGAGTTGTTCCAGGCGACGCTCCCGCCGGCGTAGTTGTGCGCTCGGTTGAGCGTCACGGGCGGGGCGGCCGGAATCGTCCACGAGAAGTCCACCAGCGCCTTGGAGGCCGTCCCGTTCAGGCGACCGCTGAACATCGCCTGTCCCGCCTGGAGCGGCACGGGCGGCGCATAGTTCTGCTTGTAGTCCGCCAACGTGAACTGCGTATGGGCCGGCACGTTCACCAGGAGTTGGGCCGTGCATTGGACGCGACCCTGATTGGGCAATGCGACGAACTTGTCCTGGAACTCGATCGAGATCCGGCCATAGCTGATCGAGCCGATCGACGTCGACGGCGGACAGCCCGGCCCCGGGACGAAGCCGGCGATCTGAAAGCCGGTCGGCAGCACCACGACAGGCGACACAGGAGCGATCGTCGGCGCGGCGTTCGGATCGACGGCGGCATCCACCGGCGCCGCTTGCGCCGCGGCCAGGTCGTCGCTGACCGGCACGCCGACGCCCACCTGGCCCGCGCCTGTGGCGCCCATCGATGCGCTGTCGGCGCCCGCGTCGGTGCCCATGGCCGCCGCCTGTTGCTCCGCCGGAACCGCCTCGCTGTCGGCGGCCGCCCCTTCGACCGACGGTTGGGCCTGGGTATCGGAGCTGGCCGGCGGGACGGCGGCGCCGCCGAGACCGCCGCTCTGCGTGGCGCAGGCAGCGGTTCCGGCCACGAGGGCCACGGAACATACGAATGTCCACCACGGGGCACGGCGCTTCATCGTCACCTTCTCCTCCAGTGTCGAGCATCGGGGTTCGGGCAAGGTACACCGAGCGGCCGCGCAATGTTCCGCGCCGTGCGCGACGCCTCAATCGTCGTCGCCCTCCCCGACATCCCGCACCCGCTCCACCGCCCCCCGCTTGATCCGCCAGACCTCGAGGTCGTCGGCCAGGATCGTGCGCGGGAATATGGCCTGCGCTTCGTGGCGGATCTGGTGGGCGGCGTAGCGGCGGGAGACGTGCGTCAGGAAGAGCGTGCCGACGCCGGCATCGCGGGCGAGCTCGGCTGCCTGGCGGGCGGTCAGGTGGCCGAACTGCTTGGCCGCCGACCGGTCCTCCCAGAGGTAGGTGCTCTCGCAGATCAGCGCGTCCGCGTTCCGGACGATCCCGACGAGGTCGTCGACACGGGCGACGTCGCCGAGCACGACGAGCTTCACGCCCGGCGTCGCCTCGCCGAGCACGTCGTCCGGCTGGACGATGCGCCCGTCGGCGAGCGTGATCGGCAGCCCCTGCACCAGCTGGCGCCGCTCCGGTCCGAGCGGCACGCCGAGCGCCTCGGCCTGCTCGACGAGGAACGGGCGATGGGAGCGCTCGTGGAACAGGAAGCCGAAGTTGCCGCTGCCGCGGTGCTTGACCGGAAACGCGACGACGTCGAGGTCGCCGGCGCGCAACAGCGGCCCGGGCTGGAGCTCGATGTACGCGACGGTCACCGCCACCTCGTCGCCGCGCAGCACGACGCCCATCAGGTCGCGCACGCGGTCGAGGGCCGATCGGCCGCCGTAGATCGCCATCCGGTCGATCGACTCCCAGCGGGCGAACGTGCTCACCAGCCCGCCGAGGCCGAGGATGTGGTCCAGGTGGCCGTGCGTCAGCAGCACGGTGTCGAGACGCTTGAACCCGAGTCCGCTGCGCAGGATCTGGCGTTGCGTTCCTTCCCCGCAGTCGACCAGCCAGCGACGGTCGCGGTACAACACCATCGTCGACGGCAGCCCGCGCCGGACGCTCGGCGCGGAGGCGGAGGTGCCGAGGAATGCGATCTCCAGCATGCGGCAGCCGCACTCCGTGGCAGGTCGGACCGCCAGGCGGTCGTGGCGGCGGGAACGGCGCGATGGTAGGTGGAAGCCCGGCGCCGGTCAATGACCGGCAGCACCATCCGCGTTCGTCGCGCGCGGTTCGTCGGGCGGCACGATCAGCCGATAGCCGACGCCGAACACGGTCCGCAACTTGTGCGTCCGCGCGTGGGACCGCTCGATCTTGGCGCGCAGGTTCCGGATGTGACTGTCCAGCGTCCGCGCCTTGCCGTTGAAGTCCGGACCGAGACCCTGCTCGATCAGCTCCGTGCGTGAGAACGCGCGTCCCGGCTGGCTCATCAGCACATAGAGCAGGCGGTACTCGGTCGGCGTCAACGGCAGCGGCACGCCGCCGAGGCGCGCCTCGTGCTCGTGGTCGTCGATCGAGAGGTCGCCGGCGCGGCGTACCTCGCCCGGCCGGCCTTCGGCGTAGTTCGCCTGGCGCCGCAGCAGCGCCTTGACGCGCGCCGCGACCTCGCGCGGGTGAAACGGCTTGGCGATGAAGTCGTCGGCGCCGAGATCGAGCCCGTTGATCCGATCCATCGCATCCGCGCGCGCGCTGACCAGGATGATCGGCAGTGTGCCGAGCTGCGCATCCGCGCGGATCAGCCGGACGAGGTCGAGGCCGCTGCGCGACGGAAGTTGCGTGGCGAGCACGGCCAACACCGGCCGCTCTTCCCGGATGACCCGCAGCGCCGTCTCCCCGTCGTACACCTCGATGATCCGGAACCCGTTGCCGACCAGACCGGCGTGCACGAGGCTCGCCGCGGTACGATCGGCATCGGCGATCAGGACGGCCGGCAGCGGCCCGCTCATCGCGCGCTGCCGCGCACGGAGCCGACGGGCACACCCTCCCGGCCGGGCATCTCGCCGCGAACTTTCATTTCGGAACGCATACCAGACAGCCTCCGGACCGGTCGATCGCCCCGCCACGCCGCGCCACGGCGCGCACGGGAACACGACCTGTCCCCCTCGACACATCCCACGTCAGCCTCCATGGGACTATTTCGACCCCCCGGATGGCGCGCTCGGCCCCCTTCGGCCGCGCATTGCGCCATCCCATCGCGGCGGTTGACCGCGCGATATCTATGGATCCAATGCCGGCAACGGCCGCTTGGTTAGCTCCATCGCACGCCGACCCGTTTGCCGTCGCGTGTCGAAAGCCGTTTCCGGGCGCGGTTCGGGCGGCTCCACCTCTGTCGGAGGTGCTGTCGGACGTGCCGCATGCCGATGGCGGACGCGTCCGAACCGCGGTGCCTTCATTTGCAGACCCGGTGCAGACGGCGTCGACGACGTGTGGAGCGGCGTGCCCAAGGCGACGCGGCCGGGCGCCGGGGCCACCCGGTCGACCCCGTCATGTCCCGGAACCGAGTGGCTTTCACGCCGCGGACTCGCCTATCATTCCCCCGCCGCCCCGACCCAAAGGACGTTCGCCCATGGGTTCCCCCCGGCACCTCGTCCGCGCGGTGGTCCTGCTGGCCGTCGCCACCGCCGTCCGCTCGGCCGTCGCGCAGAGCGCCGCCGCCGCCGAGCGCCCGCTCGGCCTGCCCTTCGCGCTGCCGCCCGGACCGGCGACATGGCTGCTCGGCCAGCCGTACGGCAACACCACCGGCGCCTTCCGGCAGCGGCGCACGACGTACGGCGCCAGCGGCGGCATCCACTTCGGCGTCGACATGACGGCGCCGTGCGGCACGCCGGTCGTGGCCGTCGCCGACGGCGTCGTCTTCAGCGTCGACGCCATGAACTTCGGCTCGGCGCCCCACAACGTCATGATCGATCACGCCGATCTGAACGTCGCCTCGTTCTACGGCCACCTGCGCGACCGCTCGCCGCTCACGGCCGGCCAGGCCGTTCGACGCGGCGACCCGGTGGGCGTCGTCGGCGATCCCGGCCTGACGTGCCGTTCGCGCCCGCACCTCCACCTCGAGTTGCGCGATCTGGCCCACGCCCGCAAGTTCAACCCGGTCACGCTGATCGAGGCGGATTGGGACACGCTCGCCCTGGCCAGCTCGCTCGGCACCGGCTTCGAGCGCGACCTCGACGACCCGCGCAAGTGGCAGCACCTGGACGACCAGCCCGAAGCCCGCGTCGGCGGCCCGATCCTGAACGACTTTGCGCGGCCGTGGCCGCCGGACGTCCGATGAGCGGCGCAGCAGCAGCCGCACGCGCGGCCACGCTCTACGTGTCCATGCTCACGACAGCGATGCTCGTCGTGGCGTGCGGCGCCGATCCGGTCGCGCCCGACGATTTCGGACGGCCGGGCGATGGCTCGGAGATACCGTCGACCGCCGACGAAGCAGCTTCCCCCAACGGCACAGCATCCCCCAACGGCACAGCATTCCCCAACGGCACCACGCCCCCCGACCGTGCAGGGGTACCGCATGCCGTGCCCCTGCCGACGGGTCTCGCGACGACCGGCGACAGCGCGGCTTCCCGTGTCGCGCCCATCGGCCAGCCCGGCCTCCCCATCCGCCTCACGGACGGCGGCTGCTGCGTCCGCCCGCTCTGGCGCGCCGACAGCCGCGCGCTGTGGTTCATCGATCGCTCGCCCCAGGGCGTGACCGGCCTCTACTCCGCCGGCCTCGACGCGCCCGGCGCGCCGACGGTGCTCGTGACGACGACGATCGGCACGTTCAGTCCGGATCAGCGCTGGCGGATCGACCTCGCCAGCGGCCGGACGACGCTGCATCGCCTGGCCGACGGCGCCGCGTTCGAAGTGCCGGCCGGCGGCCGCAGCGTGTCGTTCAGCCCGGACGGCGCGCGGATCGCGTGGCAGGGCAGCAACCCGAACGCGTCGCTCGAGCGGCAGGTGGCGCGAATCGTCGTCGCCGCGCCCGACGGCACGGGCGCGGCCGAGGTCGCGCAGCTGGCGCGCGGCTCGCTCGTGGACTGGCTCGGCGCCGACGCGCTCCTCGTCCGCGCGCGGGAGACGGCCGAATCCGACATCGAGGTGCTGTGGCGCCAGCCGTTGGACGGCGGCGAGCGCGTCGAGATCCTGCGCACGCAGCGGCTGCGCAACCTCCTCCTGTCGCCGGACAAGCGCTGGCTGGCCTACACCGTTTCCGGCGCCACCGACGTCGACGCGAACGGCCTCTGGCTCGCCGCCGTCGACGGCTCGTCGCCGCCCCGCAAGCTGGAAGGGCTCTTCGGCGCCTACCGCTGGCGGGGTGCGCAGCAGCTCGTCATCGTCCCGTTCGAAATGGGCGCGCCGAGCATGAGGCTCGTCGAAGTGGATCCGACGACGCTCGCCGCCCGGCCGCTGACCGACCCGGCCACGCAGCCGCTGCGGATCGCCAACGGCGACTGGTCGATCAGCCCGGACGGGTCGCACGCGGCGTTCGTGAGCGCGGCGGACCGGAACATCTGGGTGATCGCATTGCCCTGACGACCACCGAAGCACACACCGGACGCCCGACGCCAGGAGGTCACCGATGCCGACGCCGCCGCCCCGCCCGAACCGCCTCGTGCTCGCCGCCGCGGTCGCCGCGTGCGCGCTGGCCGCGCTCGCCTCGCTGCCCGCGGTCCGCGGCGCCGCCGTACCGGAGACGCGCGGTGCGCGCGAGATCGGCCGCCGCGCGCTGAGCGAGACGCTCGACGGGCCGTACGCGCACGTGGCGACGTGGCCGCTGGCCGCGCTCCCCGGACCGGCCAGCCATCGGTTCGTCGTCAACGACCTGGCGCAGATGCCCGACGGCCGGCTGCTGGTGGCGGACTGGGATTCGAGAACGGTCCTGGCGATCGACCCCGCCGACGGCAGCACCGAGTTCTGGCCGCACGACCTGCCCGAGCAGAGTGCCGAGCGAGCGATCCCGACGGCCGTCGTCGCGCTGGTTCGCTCACCGGGCGCGATCGTCGTGTGGACGCTCGAAGCCGCCAACGGCACGGTGTCGAACGTCGTCGAGGAACGCGACGCCGTGGGCGGCATCGTCCGCCGGCTGCCGTTCGAAGCCGTCGAGGTCGTCGAGGACCGCCTGAGCGGCGACGTGCTGTTCTGGCAGGTCGGCGGCACCGTCGAGCGCCGCGCGTGGCCATCGCTCGAGGTGAAGTCCGTCTTCAACGCCCAGGGCGAACCGATCGTCGGTGGGCTGGCGATGGCCGGCGACAGGATCGCGGTCATGCGCGACAGCGCCGTGCGCCTGCTCGAAGCAGCGACCGGGCGCCCGCGCGTCTTCCTCGCCCCCGCCGACGGCGGCCAGCCGATTCAGATCGCCGCCGACGGCGCGGGCTTCTGGATGCTCAGCCATGCCCAGCCGCCGCGGATCGGCATCGACCTCACCCGCTTCGACGGGCTCGGCGCACGAACGGCGACATGGTCCGAGCGCGACCTCAGCCTCTTCCCCAACAGCTGGCTGGCGACGCCCGGGCTCGACGTCGCCACGGCGGCCGACGGTCGCCCGACGATCGTATTCGCCGTGACGGACAGCCGCCTGCGCGTCCATGTGCAGCGCGGCTGTCCCATGGCGGCGGGGCCGTGCGACCCGCCGCACGTGATCTCCGGCGCAACCATGTTCCGCGGGCGCCCGCAGGAGCGATCCTCCCGCGGCGTCCTGATCCCGCACGTCGCCGGATGGACGGCCGGCGGCGTGCTGGCCTTCCTTTCCCAGAGCGGCCAGCTCGTCGTGCTCGATTCCGACGGCCGGCCGCAGCTGCTGGCCGCGATCGAGGACGATGTGCTCGAGGTCGCCGCCGACGGCGCCGGCGGCGTCGTGATGGTCGTTCGCCCGACGACGGCGACGGTCGGTGCCGCCATCGCCGGCGCCGAAGTGATCCGCTTCCGCCCCGAGGACCTCGTCGGCGGGCGGCCCTCGCCGGCCTGGCGGGTGCCGTGCGACTGCCCGTTCGGCCCGCAGCTCGCCGGCGACGGGCTGCAGGTGTTCCTGGCGCGGCCGACCGCCAAGCGCATCGGCATCTTCAGCGTGGCGACCGGCGAATCCCAGGGCGAACTCGTCGTCCCGACGGACTCCGGCCTCTGGCCGAGCGACGTCGCCGTCACCGCCGACGGCTCGCTCTGGACCGCCGACGCGCCGAACGCCGAAGTGCAGGGTTGGCCGTCGGACGCGAACCGCCCGACGGTGCGCTGGCCGGCCGGCTTCCTCGCCAGCCCGTGGCGCCTGGCGGCCGGCGCGCAGGCCGACGGCACGCCGCTCGTCGCCGTGCAGCTCGCCGACGGCATCGTCGAGCTGCACCACGTCGACGGCAACACCGTGGCCGTGTTCGATCCACAGGCCGGCGGATCGTTCGAAGCCGGCGGGCTCGCCGTCGGGTCGAACGGCCGGATCGCCATCGTCGACGAGGACGCCGCCGCGCTCCGGATCTTCGCGCGCGTCCCGCCGCCCGCCGAATCGCCCACCCCGGCGCCGACACCGACGCCGCGACGGGCGACGTGCCTGCTCAGCGGGGACAAGACGGCCGGGCCGCCCGTCGTCGTCCTCGGCCACACGGCCGATGTGACGCTGACCCTGGCCGCCGACTGTCCGCCCCAGACGCGGGCATACGGCGCCGACGTCGTCCTCGTCATCGACCGCTCCGGCTCGATGAACTTCGGCAAGCTGGACGCCGCGGTGGCCGCCGCGACGGAGTTCACTTCGTTCCTCGACATGCGCCTGAACCGGATCGGGTTGATCAGCTTCAACCAGACGGCGTCCGTCATCGTCCCGCTGACCGCCAACGCCGGCGACGTCGTGAGCGGCCTCCAAGGCATCCTGGCTACCGGCCAATCGGGCGGCACGGACATCGCCGCGGCGATGTCCGAGGCGGACAGCCTCCTCAGGGCCGATGCGCGCGTCGAGGCGCTGCCCGTGGTCGTCTTCCTCACGGACGGCCGGTCGGACCGCGACGAAGCGCTTGCGGCGTCCCGCGCGGCGCGCAACCGCGGCGTCCGGATCTACACGATCGGCCTCGGCGAAGACGCCGACCACGACGTGCTGGCCGCGATGGCCGCCGGTCGCTACTTCCCGGCGCCGACGACGGCCGAGCTGTTCCCGATCTACCGCGAGGTGCTGCGGCTCGTCAGCACGAGCCTGAGCGGCAACGTCATGATCGACGATCGCGTGGGACCGGACGTCCGCTACGCGATCGGATCGAGCCTGCCGCCGGCCGTGCTGACCGGCGACGGGAACGGCGGCGAGCAGCTGCACTGGGGCCGATCGATCCTCTCCCCAGCCGGCATCACGCTGACCTACCAGGTGCGCCCAGTGAAGGTCGGCCGCCTGCCGACGAACCGCGAGGCCGTGGCCCGTTACACGGACGCCGACGGCGTGCCGCGCACGTTCGTCTTCCCGGTGCCCGAGATCGAGGTCGTCGCCCCGACGGCGACGCCGACGGCCACGCCCGTGCGCGCCTACATGCCCCTCGGCCTGACCGAACGCTGCACCCCCGCCCAGCGCCGCGTCGACGTCGCGCTCGTCCTCGACACCTCGACGAGCATGGGCGAGCCGGCCGGCGGCGGCGCGCCGGGCACCAAGCTGGACGCCGCCACGGCCGCGGCGCGGCGTTTCGTCGGCGCGCTGCGGCTCCAGCTGGGCGATCAGGCCGCCGTCGTCACGTTCAACAACAGCGCCGCGCTGGTGCGCAGCCTCACGAGCGA
>Ga0138256_10000208_pt1 | contig 69750 bp, 64 predicted proteins | sample KNB2016incub_MG_FD_105486 | JGI IMG/M metagenome (GOLD analysis project Ga0138256, IMG submission 105486) | Active sludge microbial communities from wastewater in Klosterneuburg, Austria - KNB2014incub_MG | ecosystem: Engineered > WWTP > Activated sludge > Unclassified | place: Austria...
CATTCACGGGAACCATCAGATTGTCGAGTCTAAATCCCGATCTCTTCAAATACAGACAACTTGAAAGCATTTCGGCCGCGGCGAGAATTATCGCCGCTTCGCCGCCGTAAACCAGAAAAGCAAGAAAGATCAGTGAGTCGGAGAAGCTGATAGCAAACTTGGACCGGGGCAGCCTTAGCGTCATTTTGGGAGCAATGAACGATCCCAGAAGCAGCATCAGCAGATATCCCAGAGTTAACGAACTTTTCGGTAGATTGATCAATGCATATCCGAGGCAAAGCGCGCCGAAGCCGATCACCACCACCTTTACGGCAGTCGATAATCGTTCGCGGTTCAATACCGTGGGTTCTTCGTTGATCGCTTCTTCTGACATCTAGCGGGATCGCAAAGAGAAGTTCGGAGTGGAAGGGACGAACGCTAAACAAAGTTTAACATCTTTGCCCTGTAAAATACTAGCTAAAAGTTCAGTATTTGTACGCGGCATTGCATACAAAGTATTCACAAAGTGGATGTATATCTACTATGCACAGAATTAAATGCTCTAAATAGACGGCTTACGTGATTCTAATAACAAACTGGCAACAAGATATACACTTTTCATCGACAAGGATCAAGCCGCTGTATTGCCCGATTTGGGTCCGCAAACTGTTCCAAATACAGCACTTAACGGGTTGACAATATTTCATTGTCACTTTGGCACGGAGGTTGTACTAGGAAAGGTCACGAAGAAGCGAAAGGCTTCAATAAAACTGAAAATTGGAGAAAAAAAATGAAAAACTTTAAGAACATGGTAGCAGCGGTTTTGATAGCATCGGTTTTGAGCGTAAGCAGTGTTTTTGCTACGGACGGCATCATCATCGGAAGCCGCGACGGTATCATCATCGGCAGCAAAGCTGAACGCACAACGAAATCGGGCAATCCGTGCTCGACCAAGACCGGCAAATCCAACAGCGGCATCATTATCGGCAGTGCGATAGCAGGCTTTACCGGCATCATCATCGGCAGCTTCACGGGCATCATCATCGGAAGTGCTGTTGGAACCGGAAACACGAACACCAATTGCGGAATCATAATCGGAAGCTAACCTTTGTTTGAATTAGTTTTTCAAGAATCCAAAAGAGGTCACTTAGGCAGAATGCGAACGGTGACGGAGAGTCCTAGAGTAAACAACAGTAGGTGGTAAATGTCGTCTTTGGACCTCAGCCCGTCGAGTGATCGACGGGCTTTTTTGCAGATGGATCATTGGTTGTTCCAATCCGAACAACCTGCTCAAGGTGGTGCAAATGAATTACGTATCCAGTATCGCAAGTTCGATCCTCTCACACTCACTGGAAACGGGGTCGCTGGGGCCGGAATACTATACCGCAATCGCCGAATGGGAAAAGCGGGAAATACCTGTGGCGATCGTGTTGATCTCGCTTGACGAGGTGTATAGTCAAGGAGCAACTCTGACAAGCCCATCGGTTGAGCTCATACAGGACACAGTGAATCGAAATTTTCGAACCTGGCTAGTACACGGAAACGGCAATGGCGGAATGCCGGTTTAAGCGGCGTTTTTCCTTGCAGAGTTCAAACGCCGCAGATTTTCTACTGCCGGGGGCAGTAATTGAATAACCTGCTCAACATCTTCGTCAGTGTTGTTGATGCCGAAGCTGAATCGGATCGCTCCTCGGGCTAGTTCGTCATCGCGGCCGAGGGCTCGGATGACAGGCGATGGTTCAAGCGAGCCGGATGAACAAGCTGACCCGGTTGAGACCGCGATACCCTGAAGATCAAGATTTATCAACAGTCCCTCACCTTCAACGCGTCGAAAGGAAATATTCGAAATATTTGGAAGCCTTTTGTCGGTGGTTCCGTTGATCACCGCATCGCTGACCCTTTCCAACACCTCAACCTCAAACCTGTCCCGCAATTTTTGCAATCGTAGTGCCTCATTCACACACCGGCTATTTGCTATTTCACATGCCGCGCCCAAGGCGGCAATCAATGGAACGGGTTCAGTGCCGCCGCGTATGCCCCGTTCCTGACGGCCGCCGATGTTCTGTGGATGGAGGCGCACACCACGCCTGACATAGAGTGCTCCGACGCCTTTTGGCGCGTTGATCTTGTGGGCCGAAATGGAAAGCAGGTCACAACCGATCTCTTCGACATCGACCGCAATTTTCCCGGCGGCTTGGACCGCATCCGTGTGAAACCAGAGTTTTCGTCCGCCGGCCCGTAATTCACGTACAAATCTCCCGATCTCCTCAACCGGCTGGATCGTTCCGATCTCGTTGTTTGCGGTCATGACAGAGATCAGGACCGTGTCGTCGCGGACCACTGACCTGAGATCATCGATTCTGATAACGCCCCCATCGTAAACCGGCAGGTAAGTGACAGAAAAGCCCTTTTTTTCAAGATCTTCGCAGACATTTTTCACCGCCGGATGCTCAATTGCGCTTGTAATAATATGCTTGCCGTATTTGTGGTTAGCATCGACGAGGCCTCGAATTGCGAGGTTATTGGCCTCGGTTCCGCCGGATGTGAAAATGATCTCGTTTGGCCGAGAATTTAGAAGTGCCGCCACCTGATGACGGGCCTTGTCAACCGCCGATCGGGTTTCCTGTCCAAAATGGTGGATGCTTGACGCGTTACCATATTTTTCCGTTAGAAACGGCATCATTGCCGCCAATACGTCGGGGTCAACGGGCGTCGTGGCGGAGTTATCCAGATAAATGCGGCGAAACATGATTCAATATTAGCCGATTTGGACGCGAAATTCCGAAACAGACGGCGTTAAGCAGGCATCTTAGCTCATTAGAGAGCAAGGCTCAGAGGCTTGGTTAGTTTTTGGGGCGCATTTTTGTGGTTGAACTTACATCGGCCAAGCGGGAGCAGACCTTGCTGTTATATCGTAAGCTGCGATAAAATAACAGGTTGCAGAAAAGGGTAAAAAATGGATTTTACAACTAAATAAATTTTTAAGCGATACGCCAGTATATTGGTCGGTAGGCCGATCTCACCTGTCTTCCTAAATATTCTTGTGACCAGTGTTTGCGATATGCGCTGTACACACTGCTTCTTTACCGAGGAGTTGGATGATCGCCCGCGCAAAAAGCTTCAGATGAAGGCCGATGAGATCGGCAGGATCTCCGAGACACTTGGGGGAAATTTAGGTGTTCTCGTACTTGCAGGCGGCGAACCCTTCACGCGAAAGGACTTGCCGCAGATCGTCAGATCGTTCTACGAAAATAATAAACTCGACTCGGTTTATCTGATGTCCAATGGCCAGATCCATCAGCGAATTTTCCCAGACGTGACCCAGATCCTCGAGGAATGCCCGAAACTGAACGTGACGGTCGCACTCGGCATCGACGGAATGAAGGATGCACACGAAAAGATCCGCCGGAAAGAAGGAAGCTGGGACAAGGCGATCCATACGGCACGAACGCTGCAGCAGATGAAAAATGAACAGTATCCCCAGCTCGATATTCAGACCTGTACCTGTGTAATGCATTCGAATGAGGACACAATCTTCGATTGGTACGACTTTTTGAAGTACGATCTGAAACCGGACAAGGTGAACATCAATTACATTCGCCCGCCATCGGCCGATCCGAAGGAACTTGAGTTTGACCATAAGCGTTATGCACAGTTGTCGGACATGATCCTTGAGGATACAAAGAGCGCGGCGTTGAAAAATAATTACGGCGGTAAATCGGGTTTCTTCAAGGCCGCCGTGGACATATATATGCACGGCTTGATCGCCAAGACCAAAGAAGAAAACAAGGCGCAGCTAAAATGTTACGCCGGCAGTGCAGGTGCGGTAATATATGACAACGGCGCCCTATCGTCGTGCGAAAATAAGGCGGATGTGTTGAACCTTCGCGATTATGATTGGAATTTTCAATCGGCATGGAATACTGATTTGATGAAAGAGCGAAGGATCGAGGCCGGTTCTGGCTGTCATTGCACGCACGAATCCAACTGCTATTATCCGTCACTGCCGTTCAACCCAGGACATTTGATAAAGATCAAAAAGCTCGAAGGACAGATGAAAAAGGCAGCGAAAGGGAACGGGTTCGCAGCGGCAAAGGAAATTGCACTTAAGGCTTAATAGTTATGTTGAACTATAAAGCTAGCTATACGTTCGTGCAGGAGGGAAAACATGGCGAAGTTGTCGATTTTCCCGGTGTGATCACGTTTGGGGAAACGATAAAAGAAACTCGGAAATTGTTGGCGGGAGCCTTGGTAGATATGGCCGAGACAAACATATTGTAGGGTGAGGCCCTTCCGATGCCGAATCCTGAGACGAAGGATTCAGAGGCCGACTTCGATGAACCAATACATTTGATACGTAACGCGTCAACTCAGGTAACAGTGCGGCCCGGATCCATGTTATGAAACACCGGGACTTGCCGCGTCATCTCGTTACACACGGATTTCGCCTGTTACGCGAAGGTGCAGGCCATTCGATTTTCGGGAATGTAAAGACGAAGAAAAGGACGTCAGTACCGCGGCACAATGAAATCGCGGAATATACAGCGGCTAAGATTTGTAAACAGTTAGCGATACCGATTGCTTAAATGTCTCGAAACACCCCCAAGATCCTCATTATTTCATCTGACACGGGCGGCGGCCACCGGTCGGCCGCCAAGTCTTTGGCGGATGGGTTTGAGAAGTTTTGGCATGGTGAATCGGCGGTTGTGCGGGTGGTAAAGGCGATTGAGGATTCGCATCACATAACCGACAAACTCGTTTCAACGTACAATTGGGTGCTTCGAAACAAGCAGCATTGGATGAAATATCTTTACTGGGCGGTGAATCGTTTTCGACCGGAGACGCGAGAATTTTTTCATCGACGATGCATAGTATTTCTAAAAGCCCAATTTGAGAAATGGTGCCCGCACGTCGTCGTCAGTGTACATCCTTTGACCCAGCACATTTTCGCTCGCGTCCTTCGGGAGCTCAATTTAAGTTCGCAGATCCCGCTGGTTACGATCGTAACCGACCCGTGCTACGGTTTCTGGAAAGGCTGGGCATGTGATGATGTTTCACTTTACCTTGTCGCTAACGAGGATGCCCGGCAGCAATTGCTTGATTATGGAGTTTCGGCGGAAAAGATAAAGGTCTCGGGTTTGCCGCTGCATCCGAAATTCAAGGAAGTTAGCGAGACGGACGCTCAAAATGCTCGAAAAGCATTTGGTTTGGATCCAAACAAGTTTACTGTTTTTGTGAACGCGGGTTGGATAGGCGGCGGCAACATTCCGAAAATATTTAAGGAATTAGCGGCAGGGGAACTCGACGTTCAGGCAATTTTTCTCGCGGGTAAAAATGAAGTGCTTCGACTCGAGGCCGAAGAGATCGCCAAACGCGCCAAATTTCCTGTCAAGGTAATCGGATATTCGGACGAGATCGAGAAGTTAATGCACTCGGCAAATGTAATGATATCAAAGCTCGGCGGCTTTACGACGTTTGAGGCGCTTGCGTGTCGGCTGCCGATCATTGCCGATAATACAACGCCGCCAATGCCGCAAGAAGCCGGCACCGTTAATCTTTTGGCGAGCCGCGGGGCTGGTATTCTGCTGAACAAAACGACGGATATCGTTCCGATGATCCGGTCATTGGTCGGCAATTCGCAGCGCTACAGCGATTTGAAAGCGGCAACTGCGGGAATTGCGTTGCCCGGCTCGCGCGACATGATCATCCGCGAGATCGCGGCGTTACTTCCGCGGCCGCAGGAATTACAGGACAAGTCCGCCGTCACGGCCGCAGCCTGATTTTCCGTTTTCCGACTTGTCAGAAACCTGCCTTTTCTTTACCCTTTTCTATTGATCAGAGATTTCAACATCGTTATCAGGAGCTTGATTTGAGTCTATTGCTTGAGGGAAAGCGTGCGTTCGTATCGGGCGGAACACGCGGCATTGGGGCGGCAATTTGCGAGGTTTTCGCCCGCGAGGGTGCCGACGTCGCATTCAACTATCATTCAAGGACCGACCTTGCGGACGAAGTTAAGGCGAAGATCGAGTCATTCGGCCGAAAGGCTTTGGCATTCAACGTATCGGTCACCGACCGTTTCGGGATGAAGCATATTGCCCGCGAGATATTTGATGCCTGGGGGCCGATAAACGTGCTGGTCAATAACGCCGCGGTAAACAAGGCTGATAACTTTGCTACTACGACTGACAAATCATGGGATTTGGTCGTTGATACCAATGTCGGAAGCTTGTTCGCCGTTACCAAACCGTTTTATAAGCAAATGATCCGTCAGAAGATCGGCCACATATTGAACATCACATCGGTCGGAGCGATTCGAAGTCTGCCGACCTCTGTTCATTATGCGACCTCAAAGGCAGCGATGATCGGGTTTACAAAGTGCCTTTCACGGGAAGCCGCCAATTTTGGAATTGCCGTTAACGCGATCGCGGCAGGTATTTTTGATACGGACCTTGGCAATACTTTGCCTCAGCGACTTCTGCAGATGCATGATTTCTGGGTCTCAAAAGGCCGGTCTGGCCGCCCGGCCGAGCTTGCCGAGATCGCCGCCTTCATGGTCAGCGACCGAAATAGCTTTATGAACGGCGAAGTTGTGATCGTGGATGGCGGTGCGATCACATAGAGTGTTACTATCAGAGAACAGGCAAAATGGAGGCTGACAATGGCACGGACGGACCTGATCGAAAATCTTAACAAAGCGCTGAGCATCGAACTGGCGGCAGTCATTCAATACTCTCAGCACAGCTATCTGGTGACTGGCCATGAACGGGAGATCTTTAAGGATTGGTTCCGTGATCAGGCAGAAGAAGCCCAGGATCACGCAGAAACACTTGGTGACAAAGTCGTTGCCCTGGGCGGCGTCCCGACTGTGGAACCTGCGATGATCCGACAATCGGTCGATGTTAATGAAATGCTGAAACAGGACCTTGAGCTTGAGAGGGAAGCCTTGAACGTCTATATGGCCGCCTGGGCGGCCTGCGATGACGACGACCTGCCGCAGAAATTTTGGCTCGAAGGCCGGATCGCCGACGAGCAAATGCACGTCGAGGAACTGGAAAAGCTCACGTCTGAGCGCACATCACGAGTAAATTCAGAAAAGATCGTTTTAAGAGAAGTTGGTTAGCGGGCCGATTGGAAAGGAAATGAAAAGCCCGGCGATCTTGCCGGGCTTTTCATTTTAGAGCATCGTTTCGAATTAACCAATTATCGGAAAGGTAAGCACCTTTTGTTTAGAGACCGTGTGTTGGCCCTCTTCCGCAATCTTATTCTTTATACGGATCCGGGCAGCTCCGATCGAACTATGCAGGTCGTCAAGCATATCGGCGTCGATCCGCATCGTTTTCTGAACACACCATCCGAGGCCATCCGTCCAACTTGAAAGTTTGAGGACGGTTTCGTCACTATTTAACGAGACGTCGATCCGCCTTTCGCCATTTTCAACGGGTACAAATTGAAGTGCTTTTTCGTTTGAATGGGCCATAAAAGAAATTGAAAATCAATTTCATTAAGAATTATAACAAAAAAATCCGGCCCGTCAATTCAAAACACGATCGATTGGGCCGGAAGGTATTTCTTTCTACGGGGAATATCATTCCCGGCCTATTGTTCCAATTTGACCTTTGCTCTTGAAATGAACACTTTTATCATCTCTGTTATCTTCTTGGTCATTTCGTTGCTGATTATGCTTTCGCCCGCCAATCCTGCAAGCATGTGAAGATCGCGGGCTGACTTTCGCCGCAGTTCAACCATTTGTGAAAAATGGACGTGTGTGACATTTCGGGCCTTTTCAAGAAACTCGGCCGAATACCTCAAGAAATTTTGGGTCTCGAACGTAACAGGGAACCATTCAATGCGGTTCTCATTGTTTTCGGCAAGTTCGACGGCAAATTTCTGTACCATTTGCCCGACAACCGGAATGTCGGCCTCGATCCGCCAATGAGCAACACCTTGTGCATCAGTATGGATGCCGGCAATTCCGGGCATCATGGCTGCAAAGTTGTTTACATCGGCAAAGAACTCGCGTACCTTTTCAATGTTTGTCTTCACCTCAATATTGTCGCTGAAACCAGCTTTTACTGTGAACATAAGATCGGTTTTGCCAACTTTAGACCGCTGAGATCAAAATACCCCATTGAATAATATCGAATTCATGAATGTTCTGGTCGTTGAGCGGAAAAGCCCGCGGAAGAACGGGTCCTCGGCAAAAACGATGACATGCCCTCGCCCCATAGATTCGTCAATAACATACGACGTTCCGCGGAGCAGTTCTTCGGTGTTTCCTTCCCAAACGAATCCCGAGATGGTCAACGGCTTCTTCGGTCTGGCGTCAAAGACCATCGCGTTCGTTCCTTCCTTAGAATAGCGGAAAAAATAGCCGCTGCCCAAAATGACCGGAATTTCATTCTGGTCTATTCCGTAGTTCAGATAAGTAGTTCGATCAACTGTCGCACGCATGATAGAACCCGGAAGGGCCTCAGGCACCTTGTTTGCGTCGGCCGAGGGCGAGGCTATCGGCGGAAGCGTCGGTGCCGTGCCGACGTCGCGGTCTGATTGCGATTCAACGGGCCTTTCCGCAATGACGCCGGCCGGCTTTTTGGCGTCGGTGCGCGAGGGCGTAACCTGAGGGGCAGGCTGGGCATCCTTTTTATCATTGCCCGGCCCGTCATTTTGCCCTTCATCGGTGCCGACGAGTTTGGCCGAGGTCAATGCCACGTCCTTTAGGGCGGCGAAGACCGATCCTCCGCGGACCGTAACGACCGTCCCGCCGTTAGAGACCCATTCTTTTAACGCGGACACGCCGCCGGCACCAAACGAAGCGAAATATCGGCCCGGTGATCCGTCGGGAATTATCAGGACATTGTAATTCTTTAGTCCGCCGCCGCGAATTGACGAGATGGTCATCGGCGTAAACGAAATGCCCTTTTGTTCAAGCGTCCACCAGATCGAACCGTAAGATTCCTGATCCACGCCTTCATCTGCGGCGATCGCTATCTTGGGAGCCTGAAGCGATAGGACGGCCTCGCCGCCAATTCCAGTATCGCCTTCATCGGCATATCCCGAATTGACAGCTATAACATTTACGCCCATCTCGGTCGCGTGTTTTGTGATCGATTCATGGATCGTATTAGGATTACGAGAAACGCGGACCACGAACGTGCCGGCCTTCCAGTTGCGGCCGCCGGCATTCATAGGACGCGTGGCGACAGCGACCTTGCAGCCCTCTTGAAGAAGACGCATGATGAATGGCCCGGCCGAATCGGTTTCGTATGGCACGATATATGCGATCTGTGCACGGCCGGAGACGGAGCCGCGTTTTGCATTTTGAACATATTCATCAGTAACTGTCGAACCGTTGAAATTGCCGGCGTCTTCGGTCCAGAACGCATCGACGCCGAACGCAAGCGGCAGGGACCACGCAGTAATGTCGTAGAATCCGTAATCTTCTTTTGGCTGGCCTTTGCCGCGCATCTGGTTTCGGCGGAACCGTGCCATATTGTCATCGACAAATGCCTTGTCCTGAGGAGTATCTTGTTCAAGGATCGACTTGATAAAAATTCGCTGCGGCTGGTCTAGGTCGATAATGTAAGATCCGGCCGGAAAAGTACGCGGCGCCGCTGAGGAGTTTTTCTCCATGTATGTATGTGATGCCGCGGAATTAAATGGCGCGACTGCGACTTTTATTTCGATATTCGAGCGGCGTAGAAGTTCGATCAATTCCGCCGTCTTTACGCGGTCGTTGTCAGGGAGGATGACGACGCGCTTCATTTTGGCACGGGCATGATCGCCCATTCCCCTGGCCCGGAAATCATAAAAATCTTTCAACCGTTCGGCCTTATTCTTTGCAAGGGTTTCGAGCGTGGTCATCGACGCTACATAGTGCTTCGCTATCGAGGAACGAAAGGTAACGATGGTCCCGTCGTCGCGTGTCCATTTCAGTCCCTTAAATCCGCCGCCGTCGGTCTCGTACGTCATTCCGATGGCCCCGTTCAGCGATGGGTACATGTCCCAATAACCCGGGTAGAATGCATCGAAAACATCTCGAACGTAATAGTCCCAATTGTTCCGGTCAAATGCCGCCGCGTTTGCGGTGCCGTACATCTTTTCCCATTTTGAGAACATCGGCTGCGGCAAGTTCGGGTTTGTCGGAAGAGAGGTTGGCGGAAAGAAATATTGCGATACCTGGCCGTGGTGATCGACCGCGAGTTGAGGATTCCATTTCCAGAATTCAGTCGCCATATTCCGCGTTTCCTTTTGAGTCATTGCTAATGTGTCGCGGTTAAGATTGAACCGGTAGTGGTTTACGCGGCCCCAGATCGACCATGGTTCGCGATGCTCGATCGCGGCACGGTCCGGGCTGCCGACCGCAACCGAGTTGTACCATGTGGCAAACCGTTCATGGCCATCCGGATTTTCGCCGGTGACGATCAGCACGACCGTGTTTCGAAGTATCTCAAGCGTTGCAGGCTCGTTCGAAGCGGCAAGCTGATAGATCACCTGCATCATCGCCTCAAATGAAGACGACTCATTGCCATGGATCGTATATGCCATCCACGCGGTGGCCGGAGTGTTTTGAGAAATGGCGTCTGCCTCTGCCTTTGACGTACGTCGAGGATCGGTCAGGCGGCCGGTGCTTGCCTTGATCTCGTCAAGCCGGCCGATATTCTCTGGCGACGAGATCGCGACGACGTGCTGCATTCGATGTTCGGCCGTTGTGCCGATATCAAAGATCCGAACACGGTCGGGGGCTGCTTTCGCGATCTCTTCGATCACTTTTTCCATCTGAGCATAGGTCGTGTGATGGTCGCCAACGTCATAACGCAGCATGGTTTGCGGCCGAGGTACATTCGCACGATAATCACCTCGCGTGTAGAAATCAAATTTAGGTTCGGATTGCGAAAATACGAAAGTTACTGCCAAAAGGATAAACGCGATTATAGAAAGTGCTTGGTTTTTCATCTAGATGTCATGATCCGCTGCCGATCCTTGTCACACTGCGGTCCGTGGGGAGAAATTTGAGGATATCCGGCGCAAACCATAATCCTTTGCGGATAGGCCGGCTTCCTGGTTTAGTTTTAAGGATTCGGTTAATTTTTGAATGCAACCTCAAAATACTAAACTGAAACGAACCAATCATTCAAATCAAATGGAGAACTTTGGGCCAACAACCTTATGTCCGCGATGCGGTTTTCACCGGCTAAAAGGCTGGGCGGAATTGACGGACAGCGAAAAACTCCTCGCAAACAGCCAACCCGCCTCGGCTGAATTTACCCTCGCCGAAAGAAAAAAGCACCGCTTTTGTACGCGGTGCTGGTATGAAGAAACCTTGCCGGACGGCCGTCTGGCATGAACTTAAAGCTCATCAACTGCTGTCCGCCGAGATATCATTTATTTTTCGAGATCCAAAGCCGTCCTCTATTCAGATCAATGGTAATGACATGCTGGCTAAGGAAAGGCTGGCCCAGATTACCGTCCATGATCATGTCCGTTACGACGACCGGACTATCAACCGAAATATCGCCGATTATTTTAAAGCTAACGCGCTGTTCCTTTTTATCGGCGTCAAGCCCGAAGATGCCTGCGTGGTCTTTTGAAATGAGCGAAACTCCGCCGGCCCCGGAATCGAGAAGCATCCACACGGTTCCTTTTGAGGTGCGAACACCCATAAAAACGCTCAAACAGCGTGCCGAACATTCACGGGAGATGCGCATTGGCACTTCCGTCATTTTCTTTATGCGTTTCATAAGACTTTTCGATGTCTCGATCGTTAATGTCGCGGCTGCCTGGTCGAGCGTTATGATCTTGCCATCAAAGGCGTCAAGCGAGAGAAGCCCATCAGGGGCTCTATCGCCCGGAAACTGGTCGCCGAAGTTGATCTTGCCGACGCTTACCGTTGTGAGACCGACGCCGTCTGCTCTGAGAGGCACGTCGTCGCAGTGCGGGCCATCAGACCTTTTCCCAAACATGTTATAACCCGTTGTCCGTCCCCAGAAATTACATTCGATCCCTTTGCTAAATTCACCGCCAAGCAGCGTTATCCCGCCGCCGGTGTCAAAAAGGAAATCGCCGGACCTTTCCTTGACCGTCACGTTGATCTTCCAAAGCGCCTTCCTGAAGCGTTGAAGTTTGATGACCTGTGGTCGCAGAACATCGGCGTTAACGCCGGCAGCCGCATGGCTGAGAAACAAAGTTGAAAGAAGTGCGATGATGACAGTGAATTTCATTTTATCCTCCGGGTTCAATTTCCAAATCCAAATAGAAACACCGTCGGCGGACATTTTACAACAAACCACAGCGCGGCAAGCTTTGCTTACTCAAAACGAAAAACGCCGCCCGAAAAGGCGGCGCAATTTCGAAGATCGACTTTCCAAATACAAATTAAGGCGTCATGTTGACACCGAAGTCAAAGAATTTGGCACCAACGCCGGCGCTCGTATTCGAATTGCCGGAATTGACAAGGTAAAAACCGTATTCTCCCTTCTTAAGATCGGCCGATGGCGTCACCTTAAAGATTCCATTTCCCATATCTTCGGCTTTGAACTGAACGACATACTCGTCAGATAATCCGCCCTTTGCCCCGAAAGCATTTGATTTTCCGATCGTTACTTCGCGGTTGTCGCTTCGTTGGTTAAAGCGGACAAGTGTAAACTCTTTGGGATCTGAAGGAATTCCGCTTGCCGTGTTCAGGCCGCCGCTTGTTACATCAAGGTAGAAATAAAAAGTTGGCATTGTCGTCAACAGCTGCAAATCGGCGGTACGGCCAGGCAAGTTTGTTTTTGTTTTCACCTTTCCAATACCGTATGTCAATGACGAAGTAAATAAACCGCCGGTTCGGTTCTGCGCTGAGACATTGGCCTTGACCGGAGTCATTTTTCGAACGCCGTCCTTTTCTTCATAGAGATAGATCCCGTAGTTATGTTTTGACATCGGATCGTTCGGGTCGCCGCTAACTGCAACCGACGCGGCCCCGGTTGAATTAATGCTCGGCCCTGTGGTGAGCGGTTTGCCGCTCTTTGCTTCAAGCATTGCGGCGACGATCTCGTCGGATACGCCTGCTTTTTTCAGGCTGATCAGCGAATCGGTCGAAAGATCGAAATTCGTTTTTGAAGTTCTGATCTTGCCGATGATGATGTTCGGATTCAATCCGGCTTTTGCGAGGGTGATGACCTCATCATTGTTCATTGTTTCCTGTGCCTGCGTGGGCAGGGCCGCGGCGGTCAGCATCATCGCGGCAAGCAAACAAAAGGTTAGTGTACTTGGTCTTTTCATTGAAATGTCTCCTGAAACAAATATCAACCAGTGTAATTAGGCGGGGAAAGGGGAAAACGCGGTTCCTTTTCGGTCAATGTCTGGCAAAACGTTCCTTCGTGCGAATGTTAAGATCGGGGCGATAGACACGAACTTTGACCACAAACGAAGCGTCGCTTTCCCGTTCGCTGCTAGGATAATACCCTAAACTGTATATTTTACGAAGCTCATTTGCGATATTCGCGAATGCCGAATCAAGATTTGTTGTGGATGTAACATTATAAAGTCGGCCGCCCGTATTACTGGCGATGCTGCCCAGAAATATTTTTGCGGCGGCGTAATCTTCTTCCCGCTCGCCCTTGACCCTTACCGTTTCGACAACAAATGGTTTGTCGTCCTCATCGTATTGTATCGGGGCGGCGTCTCTACGCGATTTTTGAACATCGTCGAAAGTGTTGTACTTGATCGGGTAAATTATCGCGTCTGATTCGACAATATCCCGTTGTACACTCGCGGCGGTTTCAAGATCACTGCTTGTATCGACGCCGTCACTTAACAGCACTACCGCCTTGCGGCCCGAAACAGGCCTTAATTTTTGGTTCAAAACAAGGTCAAGGGCCGAATAAAGGCCGGTTCCCGAATCGATCCGCGCTCCTTCGATCGCAAGATTCAGGATTCGGCGGTCACCCGTGACTTCGCAAAGAACCATCGGTTTTTCCGCGAAGGAAATGACCGTCACGCGGTCTTCGGGCCTAAGCTGTGCGACAAATTTCTTAGCGGCATCCTGGATGTCCTTGAGCTTAAAAACGCTCGAGTAGCTCATATCGAGTACGAGCGCAACGGTAAACGGCTGATCCACGTCCGAAAAATAAGCAATCTCCTTTTCTTCGCCGTTCTCAAAGATCTTGATCTCTTGCTGTTTTATATCAGCAACCGAGCGGCCCTTTTTGTCCGTTACACGAAAGGGAACGATCACCAGGTCCGTTTCGACCTTTATTACATCAGGTTCATCGGCGGATGACGGCTGAGTTCCGGCCAGAGTTTTCTTGGCCGCGCCCGAGCCCGGACTGACCCGCTCGGTTGTTGCACGACTTTCCGAATAGCCTTTGGTCCGGCCGGATTGGGCCGATCCGACCGTAACCGACACAGTCAAAACAAATACTAAGCAAGTGTAAAGGTAGATACCCACAACCGAGATTATAGCCTGACTACCGGCCCAGTAAAAAGTTTTTACCGCATAGAACATCGCTTCTGTCATTGATCGTGAATTGGCGATCGGGTATATGGCCAACAAAGATTTACGGTGTCGCATCTCACCCGGATTGCCGGCGTGCCGAATATTGTAAAAATGCGTAAGTTAATATTGATCACGTCTATCGACACAAATTTCCATTTGGATGACAAAGATCCAAAATAAATAAGTCATTCTTATCAAATAAATAAGTTTATGGTTGATATTTACTCGCGCCTGGCGTATATTTCAGACAAATTCGACAGCGTTTTTGTCAGTTTTAGACTCGCCGGAGCATCGACGGGCCTTTGTTTACAAATTTTCCATAAGTTGAGGTTCGAAAAATGAAGCGAATTATTGTAATTGCGGCTATCGCGATCGTATTGGGGGCGGGTGCAATAGTTTTGGCACAGGGCTACCTCGGAGGATTCGGAGCAAGGCTTCATGGTTATGAAGAGGTTCCGGCGGTCTCGACGGTCGGCAACGCAAGCTTTAAGGCCGAACTAAGCCCATACGGCAACGCGGTCACCTGGGAACTTACATACCTTGCCCTTGAGGGGAATATTACGCAGGCACATATACATTTGGGCCAGCGCGGCGTCAACGGGGGTGTAATGGTCTTCCTTTGCACAAATTTGGGTAACGGGCCGGCTGGAACTCAAACGTGTCCGCCGCCTCCGGCAACTATCAGGGGTACGTTTACTGCAGCGGATGTAACCGGCGGTGCCGCAGCCCAGGGAATCGGAGCGGGCGAGTACAGCGAAGTGCTTCGCGCGATCCGGGCCGGGGTAACCTATGCGAATATACATTCTTCCACATGGCCGGGCGGCGAGGTGCGAAGCCAGATATTTCAAACGACACCAGGCTTTGTAGTTTCGCAGCCGCAGTCGCAATCAGAATTAGGCGGGCACGGAAGCCATTAGCAAGGCGACTAACCTATGATTCACAAGATATCATCGAATGCGGAACGAATGTTCAGTCGGTGAACGGTGAGATTTTCGGTTAAATCCTTGACCGAGTCGTAATTCATTCGGGAGGCGATATGTTGAAGCGCTTTTGAGTTCGCCCGTGGAAATCGTGATGATCGCCCAAGAATAAGTCGGATGTTGTGCTCAAGCTCAGATAGGAAAGCATGTCCGGAAAGCAGCGACTCAAAATTCTCGGCGGAGATCAAGCCAAGTTCGCTTAAGGCCACGAGGCGGCCGCGGGTGCTCCTAAGTTCGTTTGCAACAATATCAAAATGCAGTAGATGAAGGCACCTGACAATAAAATAGACGTCGAGTAGTCCTCCCGGGCCAAACTTAATATCGACATCGCGTTCGCCGGCGAAACTTCCGTACTTTTTTTCAAGTCGAAGCCTCATTGTTCTGGCCTCGGACCGTATAGTTTCGGCGTTTTCCCTGCCTAATCGTTTCGTGAGAACATCGCGCAAAGATGCCTCGACGCCTCCTCGTGATGCCGGGCCGGTTTTGATCTCGCGCAGCTGGCCGTACGCAAGCAATTCCCAAATTGATGCATCTTTTTCGATATATTCCTCAAAGGCAAGTTCGGTCGTAACGATCGGCCCATTTTTGCCATGCGGCCTAAGACGTAGGTCCACCCGATATAGATTTCCGTCGCGGGTCATGCTGGAAAGGAGTGTCACAAAATACTCAATGCCGCGGCTGTAGATCTCGGCGATGCCAGGCCGGCCAAACGAAGGGCCCCAATTGCCGGGATCGCTATACGTAATAACTAGATCTAGGTCCGATCCGTAATCGAGTGTTCCGCTGCCGAGTTTGCCAAGTGCGATTATGGTTGGATCGAACCCGTTAAAGTCATAACGGCCCCGAACCTCGGCAGCGGAGGCCTGCACACCGGCCCGGAGGCAGGATTCTGCAAGCCGTGTTTGGCACTCGCGGGCCGTTTCAGGCGTAATGGCCTGGAAGATATCCGCGACGGCAATCTCCATAAGCGCCCGCGACCATTGCTTCCTGAGTTCGGAGAACAACTGCGGCCGCGAAGCCTCCGGGTGGACGATCGCAGAAAATATTCGGCCGTAGTCGCTGCCGCAAACACCGGCGTTTGATATTTCAAGGCCATCGGCAAGCCACGGCCGCGAAGATATCATTTGCGCAATGTATGGAGAAACTTCATTCACGCGGTCAACGATCGTGTTTGGACCGGCATTACTTTTATCGAGTGAATGCGGGTTACGCTTCTCGATCGACTCCGAGGCATTGCCGCCCAGGCGGTCAAAGCCGGCAATCCCAGCTTCATCCGAACTATCGACGCGGACTTCGCCAATTGTCGGCCCCAAGAAATTATTAGAATCTGAGTGGCCGAAAACGCGGAGAAAGGCCGAATGCACAAGGTCCGTATTCTCTTGGATTGCTGATCGAAACTCGGCGATGTCCTTAAAGCCCATTCGACCTGCGATCTGCAAGACGGAATTCTCGTCCGAGGGCACGGTATGTGTTTGCAAGCCCTGCTCCATCTGAAGGATGTGTTCGAGCCGACGCAGAAAATCATAGGCAGCAGAAAGACTTGATCGTTCGTTATCTGTCAAATACTGCCGATCAGCAAGCCTGGAAATACTTATGAGTGAATGAGGAATGCGAAGCCAACGGTCGGTCCCGCCATAGGCAAGCTGAAGTGCCTGGGAAATAAATTCGATCTCTCGAATTCCGCCTCGGCCAAGTTTTACGTCAAACTTCGATCGAGATTTGTTTTCGTCTATCTTTTGCTTTGAACGAAGCACCTCACGCAAGGCGGTTTCAGGGTCGCGGCCGGGTTCAAAAACGACATCTTCGACCCTAGAGAAGAAGTCTTTATATATATTCGCCGCACCGGCACTTGAACGGGACCGGATAAGGACTTGCCTTTCCCAACTCCGGGCGTCTTTCAGATAGTATTTGACCGTTTCGGCCAGCGAAAGGGCAAGGGCCCCGACGCGGCCGTGCGGCCTAAGCCGCAGGTCCACGCGATATGCCGCACCTTCACCCGATTGCCTCCCGATCAATTGGGTCGTGTATTCGGCTGTTTTGATAAAGTATTCACGATTGGTCACACTCCCGCGAAGGGAATTTACGGAGGTCTGCCCGTCGGCTGAATATATGAACATCAGATCGATGTCGGATGAATAATTAAGTTCCTTCGACCCGAGCTTGCCGAGCGAGACAATACAGATATTCGAAGGATTCTTTTTTCCCTTGTCATCGATCTCGAAAGGCGGGCCGTAGCGGTTGTCCATTTCCTGGCGCGCGATACGCAGGGCATTCTCGAGAATTGCGTCGGCCAGGTTTGAAATTTCTTCCGTGATCTCGGCTATCGTCCCGAGACGGCGTATGTCGCGAAGAAAAATTCGAAGCAGTTCACGCCGGCGAAATCGGGCAAACAGCACATGCGGCTCCAGCTGAGAATGGGTCAGCGTGAAACGGGCGAGCGATTCCATCAGCTCGTTTTTTGACCGGACCGTGGAATTCATTCGCTCTTTTCCGAGCCACGCAACATGATCGGGGCTTTGGATCATTGTCGCGGCAAGTAGCGGGCTGAAGGACGCGAGAGCTAGTACATCAGAAAAGAGGCCTTCGTTCTTTTGCAGCTTTAGGGCATGCGAAGGATTCCGCTCGGAAAATTGCTCGAAAAAGCGCCGTGCCGAATCAGGCGAAGGGAGGCCGCTAACGAGAAATTCAAGCTTGTTCATTGGCGAAAGCGGGACGGCACTATCCCCAGGTTCTTGATTTTATAGCCGAGTATGCGCTCTGTCGAGTCGAGCATTTTTGCTGCCTTTGCAACATTGCCGCGAGTGGATTTAAGTGCGTCCTGGATAAGATCGCGTTCAAACGCATCGACCGCCGTTGCCAGGGAAAGGTTCGTTACGGTTCCTGACACCTCAGCGGTCTGAAGCGACGGCGGAAGATGATGGCCGTGGATGACATTGGAATCACAGGCGAGCACCGCGCGTTCTATCGCATTTTCGAGTTCGCGAACATTACCGGGAAAGTGATAGCTCATTAACATATCGATCGCGGGCGTTGAGATCCGCCGGATCCGCTTACCGTGCTCGGCCTCATACTTTTCAAGAAAATGTTCGGCCAACAACAGTACGTCTGACTTTCGTTCGCGAAGTGGCGGAAGATGTATCGCAAACACATTCAATCGATAATAAAGGTCTTCGCGAAACTTACCTTCGGCGATCGCGGATTCAAGATTCTTATTGGTAGCGGTGATCAGCCTAATATTCGACTTGATCGTTTCTGTTCCGCCGAGGCGTTCGAATTCACGCTCCTGCAGAACCCGCAATAGCTTGATCTGCGTCTGCATCGGCAGGTCGCCGATCTCATCGAGAAAAAGCGTGCCGCCATCGGCGAGTTCAAACCGGCCCCGCTTCATCCGGTCGGCACCTGTGAAAGCTCCGCGTTCATGACCGAAAAGCTCAGATTCGATCAACGTGTCAGGCAGGGCCGCGCAGTTCAGCTTTACAAACGGCCGCTTGCCGCGAAGACTGTTGTAATGAACGGCGGTCGCGATCAGTTCCTTTCCGGTGCCGCTTTCACCTCTCAACAAGATCGTGGCATTCGACCTGGCGACCTGTGTGACCTGTTCATACACAAGTCGGATCGCATTGGAATTGCCGACAATATGAGAAAAATCGTATTTTTCCTTTAACTCTTGTTTTAGATGAAGGTTCTCTTCCCGAAGCTTCTCACGCTCGCTCAAAACTGCGAGTTCGACACGAAGTGCCTGGCCGATCATAGACGAAACCAATTCGAGAATGGCCGGGTTGCTATTAGCGTCATTCTCAGGGCCGGCCGCCTGCACGCATAGAAGTCCAACATTTCTACGTGCGCTTTTGATCGGGACCGCGATCAGCTGCCCGGAACCGTTGGCCGACTCCAGAAAGCCAAAGTCATGGTTCTTGCCCGGCAGGTCAACATACACCGGAGCCGAACTCTCGAACAGCGGTTGAAACGCTCCCGACTCCGCACGCGAGTCAAGTTTGCGAAAGTCGCTTACACTCATGCCGGCCGAGGCCGCCGCGCTCAAACGATCTGCGTTTGCCCGATAGAGCAAAATGAATGCACGGTGGAACCTGAGGCCTTTGACCAAACATTCCGTGACCGGATTAAGATTTATCTGAGCGGCCCCGTCCAGAGCAAGAAGATCGGAAATGCTTTGAAGGACAGCGACGTATTTCATAAATTCCTACAATAATGTAGGCGTTGGCATGAGATTAGCACGGAAATGTTAAGTTTGGAAGAATTGTATTTAACTAAAGGTTAGCCGTGAAAATTGCAGTTCCCGCAAAATCTGAATAACACGAAGCGAAATCCGACAAAAATGTCAGAGTTCTTTGTGGACAGAAATTTGCTCTCAAACGGCCGCGATCGATTGTCAGTTGTATTGACGTCGATACATGTCGATCCCTTTTACGGTAGAATGCATAAATGATCGAACGCTTCGGGTTGCAGGTTAAAACTCACGAGAACAAAATGCGCCTCGAAGATTTTCTTTTCGATCGTTTCCGCACATTAAGCAAGCTATATCTACGCAACCTCGTAAAGTCTGAGAAGTGCGAGGTGAACGGCCGCTTTGAGAACCGCGGGTTTAAGTTAAGATCAAATGATTTCGTTGAGGTCGAGCTGGAACCTTCTCGACAGAACTCGATGGTACCTGAATCGATCCCGCTTCAAATCGTTTACGAAGACGACGATCTGATCGTCGTTAACAAACCCGTCGGAATGCTTGTTCACCCGTCGCACCGTGACAAATCAGGAACGGTGCTGAACGCTCTTTCGTATTATCTGAACCGCGATCCGGCATGCCCGCATATTCGCCCCGGCCTCATACACAGGCTCGACAAGGAAACCTCGGGGCTGCTGGTCGTTGCAAAAAATCCACGAAGTCATCGAAAGGTCGCAACGCAATTTGAAATGAAATCGGTAGAAAAGAAATATCTTGCGCTTGTTGAAGGGAAGTTGACTCGGGCCGAAGGCGTGGTCGAAGCACCAATTGGCCGCTATCTCGAGCAAAAGTTTTGGGCGGTGAAGGAGGATGGCAGACCTGCGATTACCAAATTTAAGGTTTTACGGCAATTGGATGATGCGACGCTGATCGAGCTGGAACCCGTAACCGGACGAACGAATCAGCTAAGGATCCATTGCGCCGAGATCGGCCATCCGATCCTCGGCGATGTGTCCAGAGGAGGCAGGCCGTTTTCACGATTATGCCTTCATTCCGCATTGATCTCATTCCGCCATCCATCGACCGTCTCAGTCGTCACCTTTGAAATGCCGGCGGATTTTGGCACCGCCATATCCGCGAATTAAAGGCTCAGTCTTTCAATTTTAGAGCGACGTCAGGAAAAAATTTAACAGCGATCTTGATCCGGTGAAGGTCCGGCGAGGCTTCCCGAGTCAGTTGAATGAATCCTTTGCCGACGTCAAAACTCTCGGCGTCGGCCTTGCCCGGTTTATAATAACTTTCGAGATTCATCAATTTTTTACGGAAAAGCTCTGGCGGGACACCGCCAAATGCCTCGCGGGAAATAGTTTCGGCTAGTGTCGCGAATACATTTCTGTTAGTCGATTCGTTTGGGACAGGGCCGGTACCTTCGGAAACGTATGTCAGTTCTATGGTTGAGCCTCCTGCCTGAGTGCCGGCCGCTCGATAACCGACATTCACGCTCGAGTTTTCGTCGCCATACAGCTGCACTGTCTCATTCGCCCCGCTGCAATAGTAGCTTGGGACCGGTGCATCCGGATCTATCGCTGACCAAGTACCGCCGCCGAGCCGACGGAACGTATTGCCCGGGGCCTTGGCTGCAAAATTACAAACACCGGCCGGCGCGAAAAGTTCAACTGCGGTTTGCTGATTCTCCTGCACCTTCGGCCCGCCGCAGCCGGACAAGACGGCAAAACAAGCTCCGGCAAGGATAGACCGGGCGGCGAGGCTAGAGGTCATTGTCCAGTTCTCCCGTCATTCGGGAGAACGCTTTTTCCCGGGCCTAGTAAAGGTGTTCCCGGCATCTTGCCGGTCAATCGTGTTCCGTCAAAAACGACCTCTCCGTTTACAATCACGGTCATAAATCCGTCGGCATACTGATGCGGCGCTTCAAAGGTCGCTCTATCGGCCACTTTATTTTCGTCAAAGATAACTATATCGGCGGCAAAGCCTTCACGAATCTGTCCGCGGTCCGCTAAATTGAATGTCTGTGCCGGAAGCGATGTCATCTTCCGAACCGCATCCTCCAGGCCAATGACCTTTAGTTCGCGCACGTATCGAGCCAGAACACGGGCGTTGTTCCCGTAACCGCGAGGGTGCGGCATGCCGGAGCCAAATTCTCGAACGCCGCTGTCAGACGCGATCATCGTGAACGGTTCTTTCATTATCCGCGCAACGTCATCCTCGCTCATTACGCGATAGATCATCTGAGCGCCTCCATTCTCGTACATTTCTATGATCTGATCGATCTGAGCGTCGAGGCTTTTCTTACCGCGGACCAATTTAGTGATCTCAAGAATATTCTTCCCGTTATAGTCAGTATTTGATCGGTAAGAGGCTACGTACGCGTAGCTGAAATCCTTGAATTTTTTCTCCTTTAGGTCTTCCTTGATCTCCTGAACGACCTTTTTGCGGATTTCCGGGTCAGCGAGGCGTTTTTTGCCTTCCTCGCGGCCGCCCGCAATTGCCCAGCTTGGCATTCGCGAATCGAGAGACGTGGACGACGCGGTGTAGGCGTATTGATCGACCGTTACCTGAAGCCCGCGACGCCGGGCGGCCTCGACCAGGCCGATTGTCATCGGGCTTTGCCCCCACAATGCCTTGCTCGATATCTTGAAATGCGATATTTCGACGGGCATTTTCGCCAATTCACCAATATTGATTGCTTCGTTTATCGCCTTGACGACATCGGTGCCTTCGTCACGTATGTGACTTGCGTAAATGCCGCCGTACTTCGACGCAGACCGAGCGAGTTCAATAACCTCGTCCGTTTTCGAATATGTGCCGGGAACATATATCAACCCGGTCGAGAGTCCGACTGCTCCATCCCGCATTCCTTTTTCCACCATCGCGTTCATCTTAGACTGTTCGTCCGGCGTTGGGTCGCGGTTTTCCAATCCCATAACGGATGAACGGACAGAACCGTGAGCGATGAGCGTACCTAAGTTTACTGCCAGAGGGGTTGTGCGGAATTTACTTAAGAATCCGCTAATATTTGTCGCCGAACCGCCGCAATTACCAGTTACAAGCGACGTAACGCCCATCCGAATGAAATTCTCCGCCGTCGGATTTGAGAATATATCCTCGGTGTGGGCATGAACATCTATGAATCCCGGAGCGACGATCCGGCCTTTTGCATCGATAACCATTTCTGCATTGTCCAAATTGAATCGGCTAACGCGGGCGATCTTTCCGCCTTTGACCGCGATAGAGCCGTTAAACCACGGGTTGCCGGTCCCATCAACAATCCGTGCATTTGTGACTATCAGATCGTATCGTTCAACTGTCTGACCCCGTAGATTCAATGCCTCGACGCCGGCGATGATCATAATGGCAAAAAATAAGACTGATGTTTTCATACTGTTTCGTCCCAGGATTGTGCGGCCCGATCCGGCCCCAACTTCGCCGACATCCATTTAACCGTTTGAAGGCTGTGGCCCTTCGCCTTCGTGATATGCGTCATGCAGTTCGACAGGCTTTGTTTTTCTTCTAAGCCGCATATTCAAAAATTCGACGAGAACGGAAAACGCCATCGCAAAATAGATGTAGCCTTTTGGAATATGCTGATGCAGTCCCTCAGCGATCAACGTGAACCCGATCAAAAGAAGAAATGCGAGCGCAAGCATCTTTATTGTCGGATGACGCTGGACAAACGCGCCGATCGGGCCGGCGAAAAGCATCATTGCGATTATAGATATGACGACGGCGGCGATCATGATAGCGACCCGGTCAACCATGCCGATCGCGGTAATAACTGAATCAAGTGAAAAGACAATGTCCAGCAATGTGATCTGAACGATTACGCTGGTGAATGACGCATACACCTTTTTGAGTTCATGGCCTTCCTCGCCTTCAAGCGAGCCATGGATCTCATGGGTCGATTTTCCTATCAGGAACAGGCCGCCGAGAAGCAAGATCAGGTCACGTCCCGAAATGCTCTGGCCTATCACGGTAAACAGCGGAGCTGTCAGCCCCATTACCCATGAAAGCGAGAACAAAAGGATGACCCGCATCACAAGCGCAAGCGAAAGGCCAATAAAGCGCGCCTTCGGCTGTTGCTCGGCCGGAAGTTTACCCGACAGGATCGAAATAAAGATCACGTTGTCGATACCGAGTACCAGCTCAAGAACGGTGAGCGTGGCGAATGCGATCCAGACATTTGGGTCGGCAAGCCATTCCATGCAGAAAATTCTCCTAGTTGTTTAGATCGAGCCTTTGAATCTTAGCACGCGGCAGGGCGGCAAAAAAATCACGTCCGTCTTCTTCTTGCGGACCTTAGGGCGAATGATGCAATTATCTATTCAAAACCGCATTTTCTCGACGCTGAATTGTACGCCGCAAGTCGGGCGTTCGTGTTCTGATCTTTCGACGGATCTATAAGGTCAGTAACGCAGATTCGGGACCGCGTAATTTTTGCAATGACAAGATATGACGTAATTATTGCGGAATTCTCGGGGTTTTCGCTTACATTAAACCGAACGATCAATGCGATCGGCTTTCCAGCCTTTAGCCGCCACTCCGCACTTGGGCCGAGGCTCGAAAAACCGCTGCGAATGTTCCATAAATTCAACTCGGATTTTCGACCCGAAGGAGCAATTACATTTATAGATTGCCGAATATCGCCCTCGACGACCTGAAGCCTGTAACCGGCTATCCCGCGGCACTCACCAAGATACGATCCGCCCTCATCGGGATTTGAATGAAGCGTCTTGCAGCCTTTTTCGCTAATGCTGGTATAGACACTTTTATGCTGGGCTGCCGTAGCAAAGGTTCCGGCAAGAACGAAAATCGCCACGCAAACTATAACTTTCATATCATTTGTATCTAGCCGTTAGCCAGCGTTTAGGCATGATTATTCCGCGGCGGGAAGTTCCCGCCAAACCGGAAAGACGGTAACGCGCTCGAGCGGTGTGTCTGATATGAACTCGTTTCCGATACGGTATCCGCGCGACTCTAAATTTTCCTGCATAGTTTTGTCTTGCCGGCCCGCTTGCGTTCTCAAAACCACCCAAAAATGCCCGCCTTCCATCATATCCGCATTTGCTACGGTCCGGATACTGAAGTTAGGTGCATTGTTCTCATTCAGGTAGAAGTCCAAGATCGGCCCAACAACTTCTTCGGCCGTATAAACAACTACTTCCGGGGAACTTGCAGGTTCGGAAGAAACCATTTCGAGCGTTGCTTTGTCCCATGCCGGTCGAAGATTCTCATTGAAATTTAGAAAGCCGGCAATGCCTGCCCAAAGAGTGACAGCAATGATCGCAAAGCGGCGGATCAAATTCGAGTTAATTTCAAAGATCCCAGTGGCGGCGAGAATGAAGTAAGGTACCGAAACTATGATCAAATGCCGATCTCCCCAAATTGATTGAGGTAAGGCCCGGCTCGCGCAAAAGGCCGCGACAACCGGTAGCGAGGCTGCGGCAAATAACAGCCATTTGCCGCGTTCGCCATTTGTGGGCCGTAAAAAGCTGGCCGGCCGATCCCGGAGCAAAATTGCCAACGCCGGAATGCCGAAAAGGAGCAGTCCGATCAAAGTGGAGTGTTCGATACGTATCGCGCCATTTAATGTGGCATAAAACCAAGCGATCTCAGGGATTCCCGGCCGAGGGATCCATCCCAGATTTTGCTGAAATCCATTGCGGGCCGCGGCCGCATGGACAACGACATAGGCCCAGGGGATGAACGCTGCTGTCCAAAAGATGACACCCAAGGCGTAAATTGGCAGTTTTCGCCTTGCGGCAAACAACAAGAATGCAAACTCTGTGCTTATGACCAGAAATCCGAAGTAATGCGTATAGATAAGCAGGAGATTTACAACCGCCAGGCCGAAGGCCGTTGTCGGCCGATTCTCAGATTCCTCATAAAAACGGACAAACAACCAATAAGAAAATAGGGATAGAAACAATACCAGGCTGTACATGCGAATATCATGTGCCCAATAAATGAGATACCCGTTAACAGCGATCAAATACAGCGCGAGACCGATCACACAAGAATTTAGCTTTAGGGCCCGGCACAAAAGAAGGAACGGGATGACGGATGCGACCGATAATAGGGTTGGAAGAAGCCGCAGCCAAAGAATGCCGTCTCCGCCGATAGAGACCCAGGCTTTCAGCAGGAAATAAGACAGCGGCGGATGAACAAGGTCGGAGCCGACAGCAGGAAGAAGGTTCGACCAGCTGTCACGAGCGATATTGAGACTAAAGATCTCGTCGCCGTCAAGGCAATAATAGGCTGGATGCCAAAACCGGACCGCGACAAACAATCCGAACACCAGTAAAAAAACCGTCGAACCGGACAGAATTAAATTCTGGCTCGCTAAGACGTTCAAAATACTTGGGATATTTTTCCCGGAAGCTTTCATACGTTCAGATCGGTAACGGACTATTCTAGAGGCCGTTTCCGCACAACAGAACTAAAAACGTCGAAAGGTACAGCTAATGTAGAAAATTCTTTGCCGTTCAATTAAGGGCGTTGCATCTGGCGGGTCTAGCCGACTTTCATGCGTCCTTACGCTGGTAAACGAGCTTTCCGGCGACAAAGGTTGCTACCGGTGCTCCGGTGAAATGCCAGCCGTCGAATGGACTATTAACTGATTTTGAACGTGAATCAGAATTCCTGTAAACCCAATTGAGGCACGGGTCGATCATGGTAACGTCGGCAGCCGAGCCAGCGATCAGGGTCCCGCGGCCGTCAAGGCCGAAGATCCTTGCGGGGTTCGAGGAACAAAGCTCCACAAGGCGTTCGAGCCCTATTACGCCCGTGTTTACGAGTTGATCAAAAGCAAGCCCAATTGCAGTTTCCAAACCGGTTATACCAAACGGGGCCTTGTCATATTCGAGCGATTTTTCATCGGCGTGATGCGGTGCATGGTCGGTCGCGATCGCGTCTATCGTACCGTCTTTTATGCCTTCGAGAATTGCTTCTAAATGTTCCAGGCTTCGAAGCGGCGGCGCCATTTTGGTGTTCGTGTCGTATGCCGAAGATCGTGCTTCTCCAAAATGTTGATCAGGCCCGGCGGTACCGGGCCCATCTTGGCGGCCGGGCCTTTGCGAGAAATACCCGTTCACTGCCGCGTCAGTGAGCGAGAAATGATGGGGCGTTACTTCACATGTGACCGGGATGCCTTCGTTCTTTGCACGGCGGACTGCTTCGATCGAGCCTTTTGTTGAGACATGGGCAATATGAATGTGCGTGCCGGTTTCCTTAGCAATAATGATGTCGCGGACAACATCAATTTCCTCTGCAAGCGCGGGCATACCTTTCAAACCAAGCAGCAGGGAAATTCTCCCTTCGTGCATAACGCCGCCGCTCGAAAGCGATTTGTCCTCGCAATGATCGATGACCGGCAGGCCGAAATCGCGTGCATACTGCATTGCCCGCCGCATTATTCCCGCATTCGGCACGGGCCTTCCGTCGTCCGAGACCGCAACAGCACCGGCAGCTTTCATCTCGCCCATTTCAGCAAGTTCCGAGCCGTCAGAACTTTTTGTGATCGCACCGATAGGAAAAACGTTGGCCATTCCTGCCCGCTCGGCCTGCTCGATCATATAGCGCGTAATCGCCGCATTGTCGTTGACCGGATTCGTATTCGGCATTGGGCAAACGCTTGTCCAGCCGCCCGCGACGGCCGCCGCGCACCCGCTTGCGATCGTTTCTTTATGTTCCTGTCCCGGCTCGCGTAAATGTACATGCATGTCTATGAAGCCCGGAGCAACAAGCAGGCCCGATGCATCAAATACCTCACAATCTTCCGGAGCCGTCTCGCCCGGACGAAGCCATGCCGAAACCCGTCCATTTTCAATTAGGACGTTCATACCAGTATTTTCCGGAGCCGCCGGGTCGATCAGATGACCGTTTGCGATCAATAATTTCATTTGACTAAGAAGTTATCGCACTTCCTCCTGTTGCCAGATAGAGAACAGCCATTCTCACGGTCACGCCGTATTTGACCTGGTCAAGTATGAGGGACCGCGAACCGTCTGCCACATCCGACGAGATCTCAATTCCACGATTCATCGGTCCAGGGTGAAGTACGATCGCGTCTTTCTTTGCGAGGTCAAGTCGTTCGTTGGTTAGGCCGTAATGGATCGAATATTCGCGAAGGGTGGGGAAATAGGCCGAGTTTTGACGTTCCCGCTGAATGCGAAGGATCATTACCACGTCCGCGCCGCAAATGGCGTCTTCGACACGCGGCATGACCTCCAATTGCGGGCCGCGGTTAGCAGGTTGCGTTTCGGCGGCGAGAGTATTCTCGATCAAATATTCAAAATCCTTTGGAACAAGCGTGCCGGGGCCGGCAACCTTTACCTTTGCACCCAGCTTTGTCAGAAGGTGAATATTTGATCGAGCAACGCGGCTGTGTATGATATCGCCAATAATTGCGACGTTCAGCCCCTCGATCTTTTTCTTGTGCTCGCGTATGGTCATCGCGTCGAGCAGTGCTTGGGTCGGATGTTCGTTTGCACCGTCGCCGGCATTCACTATTGCGGCCTTGCTTACCTTGGCAAGCTGATGCGGGACGCCGGCGCTTGAATGCCGGACGACAATACAGTCTGGCTGCATTGCATCGAGATTGAGTGCGGTGTCCAATATCGTCTCACCCTTGCTGACGCTCGACGCTGAAACGCTGATATTTACCGCATCGGCCGATAAGCGCTTTGCCGCTAGTTCGAACGAAGTGCGTGTGCGGGTCGAGTTTTCGAAGAAAAGGTTTATTACGGTCTTTCCGCGAAGCGTCGGGACTTTTTTTATCTCACGGGCATTGACCTCGCGGAAGTTATCGGCCGTGTCGAGAATGCCGTTGATCTCCGCGGCCGAAAGGCCGCGAATGCCGAGCAGATCCCATCTACGAAAAGGTTTTTCCATCTAAATGCTAAAGCCCACGCGTGAGCGGCAGTCTTGGATTCAACGTACCATTCGTGTGAAAGCCGCAGTTGATCAAGTGATCAAAATTCAACATGCCCATCAAGCCCGTGAGCCCCCGCTCGCGCGAGCCTTTGCATATCTCCCGTTCACAAAAAAAAGCAAGGCATTCAACCTTGCTCTCCAGGCTCACTCAGCCGGCTTTTCGAAAATTCCGACGCCTTCAACATCGTCAAATTCTTTTAGCATTACCCTTATGATCTCGGTTTGCTTTGTCGGGACGACCTTGCCGATAAAATCAGCTTGTATGGGCAGTTCCCGATGTTCTCGGCCCCGATCGATAAGAACGGCGAGCTGGACCTTTTTCGGCCTGCCAAAGTCCATCAATTGATCCATGGCGGCGCGGATTGTGCGGCCTGTATAGAGCACATCGTCAACAAGCACAATGATCTTCCCATCGACGTCTTCGCCCAATTCGGTCCTGTTTACGATCGGATTTGCCCCAACGGTCGAAAGATCGTCACGGTAAAGTGTGATATCGATTATTCCGTAAACCGGCCTAACGCCCTCAAGCGCTTCTATTTTCTCGACAATGCGTTCTGCCAGCGGAACACCGCGACGGCGAATGCCGACAATATAAAGCTCTTTCGCACCGTGATTTTCTTCAACGATCTCAGAAGCTAAGCGCGAGATGGCCCGCTTCATACGGGCGCTGTCCATTATCCGCGATTTTTCTACCAGGCTGCTTTCATCCATTCGATGCAAATCGTAGCAAAGCGCGGTTCAAAGTTCAAAGAACGACCGAATGTTTAGAGGTTAGGTCAATTTTCCTTTAAGATAGCTCTTTCGCAATGTCGAAACTATACGATAATCTGATCCGCGCCGCACTCTTTCGCTTAAGTGCGGAAACTGCACATGACGTTGGCATAAAGCTCCTTGAAAAAGGCTTGGCCTCGGGCACGGCACGGCGGATGGCGGCAGAACGATATTGTTTTGATCTTCCTTATCACATCGAACGCTTTGGGCTAGATTTTCAGAATCCGCTTGGGGTCGCAGCCGGTTTCGATAAGAACGGCAGGGTTGCGGGCCAGTTAGCGGCGTTGGGCTTTGGTTTTGTCGAGGTGGGAACCGTGACACTTCTTCCTCAGCCGGGAAATCAAAAGCCGCGGTTATTCCGCCTGTCAGCCGACAATGCGTTGATAAACAGGCTCGGCTTTAACAACGACGGCGCTCATTCCGTTGCCAATAGACTTAAGAATTTGAGGCCTGGCTGCGTTCTGGGTGTGAACATCGGTAAAAACAAGGATGTGCCGAATGAGGAGGCAGTCGAAAACTACCTTGCCGTCTTCGAACTGATGCATCCGGTCGCTGATTACGTTGCGATCAATATCTCATCACCTAATACCCCGAATCTACGGGAACTTCAGCGGGCCAAGAACCTTGATGACCTGCTCGCTGCGATCCAATTAAGAAATTTTCAGTTAGGCCCGAAGCCGCTGCTTGTAAAAATTGCTCCTGACCTTGACGACCGCGAAATTGAAGCAGCAGTTGAAGTTTGCCTGGCGCGGAAGGTTTCTGGAATTATTGCCACTAACACGACGATCTCCAGATCGGGACTTAAGACTCCGGATGCGGCTTTGTTGGGGCCCGGCGGGCTGAGCGGCCGGCCGCTTGCTGAAAGATCGAATGAAGTTATTTCTAAGATCTACCGTTATTCGAAAGGTGAGCTGCCGATCATCGGCGTCGGCGGTATTTTTGACGCGAACGATGCATTTGCGAAGATCACTGCTGGAGCTTCACTTCTGCAGGCATACACAGGCTTCATTTACTGCGGGCCTTCCTTTGCCCGCGACATCAACTCGTGCCTGATCAAGCTGCTTGCCCGAAACGGCTTTGATTCACTCGACCAGGCGATCGGAAGCGGCGTGTCATGATCGGCCGAAATGAGATCAGCATTGATAGTGAATGCCGTGGAATCAGCAGTTTCCGAAGATCGATCCTTGCGGGAAGCCATACATGGCCCAAAGCAAAGCCTGCCAAACAAACTACATGACGCGATCTGAAATGTGCGTGGATTTCCGAATGTGGCCGCGGCCGCGGGATTTGTATCCGCCAAATTGGTTGACATGTGAGTATCGGACGGTATAATTAGAGTTTTTGCTTTCTGAGTTGTTTGAAAGAGCGTTTTTTCCTGTTAATAGATGATCGTGGATGTGACATTGATCGAAGATGCGGTGACGCCTTTCGCGTTTGAAATGGCGTTAGGCGAACTTGACCTGGATTTGCCGCATTTTCGTTTGACCGGGTTGGTTCGACTGGCAGGCGAGATCGAGAAGCACGTCGCTTTGATCGGCGTGAGGGGCAATATCTCCGGGACCTCGGAGGTTGATTGTACCAGATGCCTCCAGCCGGTCCCTCATCCGTTGGCAATCGATTTCGAAGTCGAATATTTGACCGAGGGCGTTATGGGACGCGATGGCGAGCATGAAATTTCGCCAATAGACCTGGAAAAGGATGAATTGCGCGGAAATACTCTTGATCTCACTCAACTCGCACGGGAGCAGATTTTATTGAGCATTTCCGATCAGTTCTTTTGCCGGGATGACTGCAAAGGGCTTTGCGAACGATGCGGTGAGAACCTCAATCTGATAGATTGTAAGTGCGGGGATGACGAAATCGATCCCCGATGGGAAGCTCTTAAGAATTTGAATCGATAGATTGAATAGTGCGGCACTGCAGGCCGCGATATACAAGTTAATAATAATAAGTAGTAAGGTTAACCACTATGCCTAATCCAAAACGAAGACATTCACACTCGCGTACGCGTCAGCGCCGGGCCCATGATGCCCTGCAAACGCCGCAGTTCTACATAGACAAGGACACCGGCGAAGCAAAAGTGCCGCATCGCATCGACGCCAAGACCGGCACGTATAAGGGCCGACAGATACTTGACGTCAAAGAATCTGAATAGAGTTTTGAAATTCCTGAATTTTTAAGTTCTAATCCTAATCAATGACTAACCAAAACGCGGGCATCATCGGGATGGGACACGCCTATCCGGAAGGCATCCTTACAAATGCTGACCTGGAAAAGATCGTGGAAACATCTGATGATTGGATAACCACGCGGACCGGTATCAAGCAGCGACATAAGGCCGCCGAAAACGAGTACACGTCGCAATTCGGCGCGGCTGCCGCTAAACAGGCGATCGAACGGGCCGGACTGAAGCCCGAAGATATCGATCTGATAGTGTGTGCAACGACTACGCCGGATCAGATCATGCCCTCGACCGGTGCCCTGATCCAGGCTCGGATCGGAGCCGTTAATGCCGCGGGAATGGATGTATTCGCGGCTTGCTCAGGATTTATCTACGGCTTGACGATGGTCGAGTCGATGATCCGCACCGGGCAGATAAAATATGCGCTTGTTATTGGTGCCGAGGTATTGACGAAGTACGTTGATTACACAGACCGCGGCACTTGCGTTATTTTTGGCGACGGTGCCGGCGCCGCGGTACTCGGCCCCGTAGCTGAAGGAAAGGGAATCCTTGCAACTAAGATCAAATCCGACGGCCGCTATGAAGAGCAGTTGTATGCACCGGGCGGAGGCACTAAACTGGGCACATCGCACGAGACGATTGACAATGGACTGCATTTCTTCAAGATGAAGGGCAACGAGCTTTTCAAAGTCGCGGTACGCTCGATGGCGGACATTTCGGCTGAAATGCTTGAAAAGTCGGGATATACGGTCGATGATGTTGATATTGTAATTCCGCATCAGGCCAACCAGCGCATTACGGACGCCGTTGCCTCGAGACTTTGTGTGCCGGAAGAGAAGGTCTATTCAAATATTGCTCAGCATGGGAATACGTCGTCCGCGTCGATCCCGATCGCGATGGATGAATGCATCGAGTCAGGCAAGATAAAAGAAGGAAGCCTTGTGCTTTTGACCGCATTTGGCGGCGGCGTGACCTGGGGCGGAACGGTTATCCGTTTTTAGGGGCTTGCTTTATTGCGCAATGCCCAAATTCAGCAGAGCCCAATGCGGTAACAATTTGATTTTGCGTTTGGGCATTTCGGCGATTTTGCGTTGAAAATATTTGATGGCTAAAACGGCATACATTTTTCCCGGGCAAGGTTCGCAGGCAGTTGGAATGGGAAAAAGCCTGTTTGACAATTTTGCTGCGGCGCGGGAAGTATTCCATGAGGCAGATGATGCACTTGGGTTTTCCCTTTCGGAAATGTGCTTTTCGGGAGTTGAGGCCGAGCTGCAGCTAACCGCGAACACACAGCCGGCGATCCTGACCGTGTCTGTTGCCGCGTATAGGGCTATGAGGTCCGAAGGATTTACTGAGCCGGACCATGTTGCGGGACATAGCCTCGGTGAATATTCTGCATTGGTCGCCGCCGGTGTGCTTAGCTTTGCGGACGCAGTTCGAACAGTGCGAAAGCGAGGCTCGTATATGCAGGAGGCCGTCCCGGTTGGTGTTGGGGCCATGGCCGCCATCCTCGGCTTGGACGTCATGGCGGTTGAAGAAGGCTGTGCCGAGGCATCCGAAGGCCAGATATGCAATCCTGCAAATATCAATTCGCCGTCGCAGGTCGTGATCGCGGGAAACGCGGATGCCGTTGACCGTGCGTGTGAAATATTGAAGAACAAAGGAGCGAAGCGGGCGATAAAGCTTAATGTGTCTGCCCCGTTCCACTGCGAATTAATGATGCCGGCGCAGGAAAGGCTGCGGGAAGATCTTGAAGGGCTAAACTACTGCGGCTTCGCTTTCCCGATCTTACATAATGTTGATGCCGCGTCCAACATCGATCCGGCCCTTGTGGCAGGGAAGCTTACCGAACAGGTCTCGTCCCCCGTGCTCTGGCTGCAAACGATCGAGAACATGTCTTCTGACGGCGCGGAAAAGTTTATCGAGGTGGGCCCGGGAAAGGTCTTGACCGGATTAGTGCGTCAGATCAGGAAAGATTCGGTTTTCGCAAACGTCGAAAATGCGGAAAGTTTAAGAAGTGCTTTAGAATTGCAATAAAATTGAGAGGAGAACCTATGTCAGAAGTCCAGGATAAGATCAAGCAAATCATTGTTGACGAATTGGGTGTGGATGAAGCGGAAGTTACTGAGAATGCACGCTTTATTGAGGACCTTGGGGCCGATTCCCTCGACCTCGTTGAGCTGGTCATGCGTTTTGAAGAAGAATTTGATATCGAAATTCCCGACGAAGACGCCGAAAAGATCCAGGCCGTCCGCGACGCTTACGCATACGTTGAACAGCACAAGGGATAATATCCGTGAAGTGTAGATTTTGAATCGCCATGGCCGTGTTCAGTCGATTTGCGATCTGCAATTAGCGATTGACGAATATGAAACGTCGAGTTGTTGTAACGGGACTGGGATTGATTACGCCGTGTGGTAATGACGTGGCCAAAACCTGGGCCGCAATGTTAAACGGCGGGAACGGGGCGGACTACATTAAAAAGTTCGATACCGAAAAGTTCTCGGTCAAGTTCGCGTGCGAAGTGAAGGATTTTGACCCGCTTAGCTTCCTGGACAAAAAGGAAGCCAGACGGATGGGTGCGTTCACTCATTTCGCTCTTGCAGCCTCTGACGAAGCAATAAAAGACAGCGGCTTGGTGATCGACGGATCAAATGCCGAGATGGTCGGAACTTACATCAGTTCCGGCATCGGCGATTTTTGGGCGATCGAGCGCGAACATGAAAAACTGCTCAATTCGGGCCCGGACCGCGTTTCGCCATTTTTTATTGTTTCGGCGATCGTAAATTTAGCTTCCGGCAATGTTTCCATTCGACATGGAGCGAAAGGGCCAAATTCGGCAACCGCGACCGCTTGCTCGGCCGGTGCTCACGCGATCGGCGACAGCTTTCGCCTGATCGAGCGTGGTGACGCTGACGCGATGATCTGCGGCGGGGCCGAGAGCGCAATAACCCCGATGTCTGTCGCAGGTTTTGCATCAATGCGGGCGCTGTCAACGCGGAACGACGATCCGAAACACGCTTCCCGGCCGTTTGACGCGGAACGGGACGGCTTTGTTATCGGCGAAGGATCGGGAATCTTGATCCTTGAGGAGCTTGAGTTTGCAAAGGCGCGAGGTGCAAAAATCTACGCCGAGATCGCCGGTTACGGAATGAGCGGTGACGCGTTCCATGTGACAATGCCCGACGAAACAGGTTCCGGCGCCATCCGGGTAATGGAACGGGCGATCAAGGACGCGGGAATCACCCCGGACAAGATCGGCTATATTAACGCCCACGGAACCTCGACGCCGTACAACGACAAGTTCGAAACAATGGCGATCAAAAAGGTATTTGGCGATCATGCGGCAAAATTGGCTGTTAGTTCGACCAAATCCATGACCGGACATGCATTGGGTGCCGCCGGCGGGATCGAGGCGGTGCTTTCCGTTTTGGCGATTCATGAAAAGAAGCTTCCGCCGACGATCAATTACGAGTTTCCCGACCCTGACTGTGACCTCGATTACATCCCGAACACCGCAAGAGAGGCCGAGGTCGAGTTTGCGCTTTCAAACAGCTTCGGCTTTGGCGGAACAAATGCTTGTTTGATATTCAAGCGATACGCCAGTTAATAAAGAAGCAGCGTTTCGGGCGTTTTGAGCCCGAAGCGCTTTTATTATATTCTATGAATGAGTATTCATTCATTACCTCGATTTTATGAAGATCATTGTTTTAATGAAACAGGTGGCAAATAAGGATGCGGTCTTGCGCATTGGCCCGGATGAAAAATGGATAAACGAGGCAGACGTTGCCCAGCAGACGAACGAATCAGACGGTTACGCACTTGAGGAAGCTTTGAGAATGAAAGAGGCCAAAGGTGAAGGTGAGGTCGTCGTTTGTTCGCTTGGGCCGCTAAGTGCGAAAACGGTGATCAAGGACGCACTTGCACGCGGGGCCGACCGAGCTATCCATATCATTGTCGATGATTCCAAGAAGCTTTCGCCGTATCAGCTCGCATCGACGATCGCGGATGCGATACGTGCCGAAAATGCCGATCTGGTATTCTCCGGACTTCAGTCCGATGACTCAAGTTTTGGGCAGACGGGCGTGATCCTTGCTGAGCTTCTCGGCATTCCGCATGCAACGCTCGTGATCGAGATAGACCGGTCGAATCTTGGCGGCAGTGTCCGGCTCAAGCGCGAACTCGAAAGCGGTTGGTATCAGTGGTTCACTTATCAAACGCCCGCTTTGCTAACGATCCAATCAGGTATTTCGCAGATCCGGTACGCTTCGCTCAAAGGCATTATGGCCGCGAAGAAAAAAGAGATCGCTGAAGTGACGCCTTCGATCGCCGAATTTGCGAGTGGACAAACGATCGAGAAGGTCTATATGCCGCTTAAGACCAAACAGACACAGATGCTGGGTAACGGCGACGCCAAGGCGGGAGCCGCCGAACTGGTTGAGAAATTGCGGACGGACGTCCGGGCACTTTAATTTAATGAGTTGATCGTCAATCGTATAAGGGCAAAGCCTTTCACGAACCACGATTAACGATTCACGAAAATATGATCCTCGTCTTCATTGAACATAAGAATTGCGTCCTCAACAAAGTATCGCTCGAAGCGATCGCCGCCGCTCAGGCTATAGGGGCCGATCTCGGCCTTAAAGCTACTGCTGTTATTCCGTGCGACAAGGATTGCTCTCTTGCTCAGGAAATCGCCGGTTATGATCTAGAAAAGGTTATCGTCGCGAAGAGTGAGAAACTTGGCACCTATACGCCGGACGCTTACGCGGATGCATGGGAGCATGTAATTGAAGCAACAAACCCGCAGTACATTGTGATGTCGCACACCTATCAGGTACGTGATTTCGCGCCGAAGGTTGCAGCCCGCCTTGGCCGGGAAGTGGTCGGCGATGTAATTCGTTATCGAAACGAAGGCGGCAAGCTGATCTTTACGCGCCGGATATTCCTCGGGAAATTGGATGCGGACGTAGCAGTAGGCGGCGATGCCCCGTTTTTCATTACGTTCCAGTCCGGTGCATACCGCGGTGACAATGCCGCAAAGGGCAGTGCGGCGGTCGAAATAATGGATGTAAATGTTGGCGACATCCGTATGTCGCCCGAAGATCCGTTTCAGGAAGCAAAGGCATCGGTTGACCTGACAAAGAGCGAGATCATCGTTGCCGTCGGGCGTGGGATCAAGTCGCAGGAGAACATTGCGATTGCACAGGAGTTGGCGGATGTGCTTGGGGCAGACCTTGCCGCCTCACGCCCGATCTGCGACAGCGATTGGCTGCCTATCGACCGACAGATCGGTTCGTCGGGGCAAACGGTCGCTCCTAAGGTCTATATCGCGCTTGGTATCTCGGGTGCCATCCAGCACATTGTCGGAATGAAAAATGCCGGTACGATCGTAGCGATAAACAAGGACGCCGAAGCACCGATCTTTGATATCGCGGACTACGGGATCGTAGGCGATCTGTTCGAGGCCGTGCCCGTGATGGTCGAAGAGATCAAAAAGGCAAAGGGTTAGAGAGAAAGATTATTTCAACGAATATGGCCTTGACCCGGAGATATCAGGGCCGAGGCCATTTTCGTTTAAGTAGAATGCCCTTTCCGGCGGCCTGCAACAATTGAATTGCTAGTACTTTTGTGCTCTTTGTGTCGTCAGCATGCTGATCGTTGTGTTAAAAAAGTCCGTTAACACATAAGCCGCAAAGGGTGAACACAAATACAATTAAAAAGTGGAGATCGGCAATTTGCTATTTGCAAATTATCCGTTACAAGCCGTCAGTTTGTGAAAGTTGATTCCAAATATTCAGCGTCCGGCGAATTCACTGGAATGGAATCACCAAGCAGATGCCGCCAGACATCATTATTGTCCATTACCTCGCTCACCGCGGATGCGGGCAGCGGCGGAGCGAAAAGATATCCCTGACCGTATTCGCAGCCAAGCCGGCGAAGATGGTTGAGCTGCTGTACGTTCTCTATTCCTTCGGCAACGACCTCAAGTTTTAAGGTATTTGCAAGTGCCATGATCGTTCGAACTATCTCGTCGTTTTCCTCCGCTTCGTCAAGACTGGATACGAACGAACGGTCGATCTTCAGCGTATCCACCGGGAAACGCCGCAGATAACTTAGGCTGGAGTATCCCGTGCCGAAATCATCGATGCTCAGCTTTACACCGGCGTTCCGGAGTCCATTCAGCTTTTCGATCGAACTGTCGGCATTTTCCATTGTCGAACTTTCGGTTATTTCCAGCTTCAAGCACTGCGGGTCAAGGCCGGTTTCGGCCAGGATCGTCTGGACCTGTTCGACCAAGGAAGGCTCTGCGAAGTGTTTACCGGAAAGATTAACGCTGATCGAAAGCTGTTTGTTCTTTCTTATTGTGTTTTGCCAATCGACGGTTTGCGAGCAAGCATTTCTGAGAATCTGCAGCGTCATCGGAATGACCAGGCCCGTGTCCTCGCTCAATGGTATGAACTCACTCGGAAGTACCATTCCGCGCTGTGGATGATTCCAGCGAACAAGGGCCTCGAAACCATTGAGCTGCATTGTTTTGAGATCGACGATGGGCTGATAGAACATTTCCAGCTCATTACACACAATTGCATATCTGAGATCGGTCTCAAGCTGCTGTCTCGCGACCGCGTTCGAGCGCATCGACTGATCGAATAGGATCGGGCTTTTTCGACCATCCTTCGCCATATTCATCGCAATATCGGCGTCACGCAGTATTTCTACGGCCTTTTTGTGGCCGGTATCGCGAAATACGACTCCGATACCTGCGCTGGTATAGACCTGACGGCCTTTGAAGATGATCACATCTGAAATGCGGCGGCCGACCGATTCGGCCAGATCGGTTGCCTCGGCCGGGAAGGAAAGGCCGCCAACGATAAAAGCGAATTGGTCCCCGCCGAAATGGCCCACTATATCGCCCGGCCGTGCCATTTCGGTCAAGCGGCCGGCAAGGTGCTTAATGACCTTGTCGCCGGTCTGGTAGCCAAGGCTTTCATTTATCGTTCTAAATCGGTTCAGGTTTATCAGCAGCACGGCAAAATTGCACGAGTTGGCCGAATCCGCCAAAAGGCTGTTTATTGTCGCAATGATATGACGCCGATTGGGCAATCCGGTCAGAGAATCGTGATAGGCCGCATGCCGATAGTTCTCTCGGCTTTCGGTAAGCTCCTCGGTCGCCTTTGTAAGTTCGTCAACATAGTGCTTCAGCTCGGCAACGTGTGCTTCGGCATCCTCGGCCCGGGCAATTTCTGAACGTTCGGCATCTGATGATGCTTTCTTAGCGTTGTTTACTGACTGGCGGTACGTTAAAAATATCAGGGCAAAAAAGCCCACCGCAAGAGCGAGCATGCCCATGTCTGTTTGTCCTGCCGCCTTGACTCCCAGTCCCGCAAGCAGAGCACCGCTGCAAAATAATGTCAGAGCCCCGAAACAATGTTCGTTCCATACCTTGAACAAACTGCGGCCGCTTCTGACACTTATGTATGCCGAAACCAAAAATGTATTTGCAGTGAACTGCGAAAATGACATTGCGGCTAAAAGGTAAAACAACTTAGAGTTATCACCGCTTTCAAGTATTTGATCAACAGAAGAGAATAAAGAACCGATAATAACGGCCGTTAAGAATGTCGAGATACCGGCGATCAAAATGTTTATAGAAACAGTTCTCTTTGTCGCAAAGTTACGTTTTGAGCCTTCTTCCGAAAGACGGAGTGATGAGTATCCCGCTTCAATCATCGCCAGCAACACCGCTGCGGCGCCACCGTAAAATAGCATCGAGATAAAGATAAGGGCCTCAGACACGGTGAGGTGGACCTTTGCCATTGACAGATCTATTCGAAGATACGGGCTGAAAATGACCGTTACCAGCGAAAGTGCTATCAGCCCGCCGCCGAACTTTTCGACCGGGAAGTTTAGTATTGCCCAAGCGACTGACGCGGCCCCCAAAGGCATTATCAAAACTAAAAAGGCGTTCAGTTTTTGATCGTTAGCGGTCAATTGATGAGGATAGTTGACGCGACGTAAAATGTGGGATTTGTGGGGTAAACCCGAACGACAGGTCGTAGTCGAGCCTAAAAAGTATATGTCAAAACTTGTTGTTATTCAAGCAAATTATTGTGGACGAATGTTGTCGCGCCAGTGCCGAATGAAAAACGGGACGCAAATGATCGCGTCCCGGAATTAAATACAAATCGTGCCGACAATTTACTTCCGAATCGATTCGGCCAATGCCTCATCAAATATCTCAAGGGCAACATCAGCGTTCTCTTTTGAAAGGATGAGCGGAGGCGACCAGCGGACCGAATTGGTGCCGCACCCGAGAATGATCAGCCCTTTCTGATAACACGTCATTTCTACCCTGTCGCGAAGTTCGGGATCGGGTTTGAGCGACTGTTTGTCGGTGACAAATTCGACGCCCAGCATCATCCCTAAACCGCGAACATCACCAATGCACTCATACTTTTCGGCAAGATTCTTAAGGCCGGCTTCGAGATGTGCTCCGACTTCGCGGCTGTTATCGACCAAGCCTCCCTCGAGCAGTTCGATCGTTTTCAGGGCCGCGGCCAGCGCGACGGGATTTCCGCCGAAAGTTGACGCATGGGCACCCTTGTGCCAATCCATGATTTCCGCACGGGCAACGCAGGCGCCGATCGGCATACCTGAGCCTAAGCCTTTGGCAAGGCAGATAATATCTGCATTTACGTCATCGTAATGGTCCAAGGCAAACATTTTTCCGGTTCGGCCCATTCCGCTTTGGACCTCATCAACGATCAGCATTATTCCATTTTCGCTGCAAATACGGCGAAGTTCCTTGACGAACGCCTTTGGAGCCGGAACGTAACCGCCCTCACCCTGTACGACCTCCAGAACGATTCCTGCAACCTCTTCTGACGGGGTCGTTGTCTGAAAGAGCCGTTTCTCGATCCAATTGACGACATCCTTTGTGATCGTCGCTTCGTCAGTCGGCATATCGGTCGCAAAATGCCGGAAACGATTTGGGTAGGGAATATGAACTACGTCGAGGGCCTGCCGCATAAAGCCCAGTCGTTGAGCTTTCCTCGACGACGTGAGGCTTAGGGCACCCAACGTTCGGCCGTGGAATGAACCAAAGAATGAAATGAATTTTTGCCGGCGTGTGTGATACATCGCCAGCTTGAGGGCCGTTTCGATCGCCTCGGCGCCGCTGTTGGCAAAATGGGTCTTCGTCGGGCCGTCTATGGGTACGATCTCATTCAATTTCTTGCCGAGTTCCGGCATGTGGCGGTAGTAGAAATCGGTGCCGCATAGATGTATAAGTTCGCCTACCTGCTTCTGGATGGCGGCAACGACCTCGGGGTGACAGTGGCCGGTTGAACAGACAGCAACGCCCGCGTTGCAGTCGAGAAAAACATTTCCGTCAGGGTCCGTGATCCAAACGCCTGATGCGTGGTCTGCAACGAGCTTGTAATCCGGCCTGGGATAGCTTGGGGTAACGTATTGAGCGTCGGCATTGATGATCTCAAGCGATCTCGGCCCTGGCAATGATGTTTTGATGACGGGCCTTTGCAATTTTTGTGTTGGTGTCATGATCTTCTCCGTGAATTGAAAAAGCGGCGGAGCCGCGGATGGTTGAATGCTTCATCGGACGAATGCCCGAATAATTTTACCGATCGGAGGGATCAGTCGCCGCCAAACAGATCGGCACGACGGGCAGCGGGCCTCAATTTAGCAATGGAACGCGAAGTCATAGAAATAACAATAATATAGCAAATATCGTATCGACAGAAAAGACATTGCTTACCGCGGCCCTGCGTGAAAGAATCAGAGTATGCAAGCACCTAAGAAATTTACGAACAGATTGATCGATGAGACCAGCCCATATCTTTTGCAGCACGCGCATAATCCCGTGAATTGGCATCCGTGGGGCGACGAGGCCTTTCAGTTGGCCCGGGACGAGGATAAGCCCGTACTTGTAAGCATTGGCTACTCAGCGTGTCACTGGTGCCACGTCATGGAACACGAGTCGTTCGAAGACGAATCCACCGCTGCACTAATGAACGAGAACTTCGTCAATATAAAGGTTGATATGGAAGAGCGGCCCGATGTGGACAAGATCTATATGAACTTTGTCCAATTGACCACCGGCCGCGGCGGTTGGCCAATGAATGTGTTCATTACGCCGAACAAACTGCCTTTCTTCGGCGGCACATACTTTCCGCCAAATCCAAGGTATGGAATGCCAAGCTGGCCGCAGATCCTTATGAGTATCGCTGAGGCGTGGCGGGAGCGGCGTGACGAACTCCTAATCTCAGCAAATGATATTCTCGGTGAGTTGAGGCGGCTAAGTATCGCCGCCCCGTCATCAACGGCGATCGATGAAAAGGTCCTTGAAGCCGCGTTCAAGAGCCTTTCAAATTCATTTGACGCAAAGAATGGCGGTTGGGGCGGGGCTCCAAAATTTCCGCAGGCAATGTCGATGGAGTTTTTGCTGCGGCATTGGTCCCGGACGGACGACAACGAAGCACTGGAAATGGTGAAAAAGACGGCCGAAAAAATGGCGTACGGCGGAATATACGACCAGCTAGGAGGCGGATTTCACAGATACGCGGTGGATGTTGTTTGGCTGGTGCCGCATTTCGAAAAAATGCTTTACGACAACGCCCAGCTTGTTAGGATATATTTGCATCTCTATCAGATAACCAAGGCGGAAAAGTTCAAGCGTATCGCGGTCGAGACACTTGATTACGTAACCCGTGAAATGACCGGTCCGGCCGGCGGCTTCTATTCATCACAGGATGCCGACAGCGAAGGCCACGAAGGGAAATTCTTTGTTTGGACGCCAGAAGAAGTTATTAAGGTCCTGGGTGAGGAAGACGGCCGTATCTTTAACAAATATTATGATGTTACATCAGAAGGGAATTTTGAGGGGAAAAACATTTTGAACCTTGAATGCGGTGTTGAAGCGGCAGATGGCCGCAATACATCCAACCCTGAGATGCCGGGTTCTGAAGATCAGTTTGAACGGCTGACGGAACTGAGAAAAAGGCTATTCGACGAGCGTGAAACGAGAATAAGGCCGTTTCGTGACGAAAAGGTCTTGACCGCGTGGAATGGTCTCATGCTCGCGGCCTTTTCCGAGGCGGCGGCGATATTGGAGAACGACGAGTATCGTCAGATCGCTGAACGGAATGCTGCTTTTCTGCTGAGTGAATTGGTGGATGGAGACATTTTCGAGGAAGGCCGGACGTTTCGCGTGCTTCGAACGTGGAAGGACGGGACGGCAAAACTAAATGGATATCTCGAAGATTACGCAAACCTTGCTGACGGCCTGATCGAACTTTATCAGGTATCGGGCGGCACTAATTATATACGAGCCACAAGGAAACTGGCTGAAGTTATGATCGCGGACTTTTGGGATGATGAGAACGGCGGGTTCTTTTTCACTGCGACGGGCCATGAAGAACTGATCGTACGAAGCAAAGACCTGTTTGATAACGCACATCCGTCAGGCAATTCGGCTGCCGCGGACGTGCTTTTACGGCTGTCAAAATTTTATCTTGATGAACGATATGAGCGATTTGGCCTGGCGGCGTTGCGTGCAGCGGCAAATCAGCTAAGGCGATATCCGCAGGGATTTGGCAGAGCACTTTCGGCTGCCGAGTTTTTTGTTGACACGCCGCGTGAGATCGCAATTGTCGGGCGGAGAAACAGCGAATTGGAGCGTGAAATATGGAAGAATTTTCTGCCTTCAAAGGTTGTGGCGGTCTCAACTGAAGAGATTGACGAACCTGCGCTAATGAAGGGAAGAAAGATGATCGCTGGCGAGCCGACAGCGTATGTTTGTGAGGGGCATGTTTGCCTGGCCCCGGTGATAAGTTCGATCAAACTCAAAGAACAGCTTTCTTGAATCGCGACCGGAACTTAACGAAAAAACGGCGTCACTCGAAAGTGACGCCGTATCCGTTTAAATAAGCAATTCAATTATTTGTGATTTGCGTTCGAGTTGGCGTTGCTGTTCGAAGCGGTAGCCGGCTTAACAGCGTTTGAAACTGTGTTGGCAGCGTTGCTTGCGACGTTTGCAGCCGTGTTAGCGGCGTTTGCGGCCGTGTTAGCGGCGTTTGCCATTGTATTAGCGGCATTTGCCATCGTATTAGCGACCGTATTCATCGCGTTTGCGCGGTTTGCGGCGGTATTTGTCGCGGTGTTGGTGTTAGCAGCATCGCCACAAGCCATTCCAAGAGCACCAAGGGCCAAAAGGCTTGAAAGTGCAATAATTTTTCTCATTTAGATTGATCTCCTGTCTTCTTCAAAGATAAGTTAACTTATTTTTACTTACGACTGTTGTTACACAGCCTTGTCCCAATCCCAATTATTTTTGGAACATTGGACAATATAATGAGGCAGGCGGAGTTAGTCAACTCAAAAAACGTAAAAAAAACGCAAAATCGAAGAAATTAATACGTTTTTGCCCGTAAGTTAGTGGGAATTTGGCCAAAAGCTAATTGCCGGCCATTATTAATAAAGTATTGACCGTGAGCCGATCGGCTAGTATTCTATTGATTGCGGCATTGGCCGGCAAACCTCGCATATTTCTTCCTGATCTTCGATCACAACAGCCAAATATGAACAGTTCCGAGCCACTTTTCCGCGATGCGGGTGAGCAGCGGCTTTCTACCACGTCACGCATTATTGCAGCGGCCGCCGGCTTGATTTCGATCATGCTTACCTATCTGGTCGCGGCAAATAATACCGGAAACTGGCGCTTTGTCGCCGTTGCGGCGATCGGAACTGTTTTTGCCGCCGTTTGTTTGAAAATGCCTGAACGTCGGCGACCGGCGCCCGAAGCCTTCGTTGAAAACGGGAGTACTAGCGAACTCACTGAGTTTGAAGACCGGCTTATTGCGCTGGACGAAGCAAGCGACGTTTTTGTGACATCCTTAAGTGCCGCGGATATGTTCAGGCTTGTATCCAGCCGGGTATGTGAAATTTATCCATTTTCGGCCTCAGTACTGGTTGTCCAAAACGAGGCGGGAGATGCGAATCATTTTCTACATGCCGACGGGTTGAATTCCGGCTCGTTGAGAGGAATTGAGATAGGAATCAATGAAGGCCTTGCCGGCCGGGCGGCCGCCAGCGGTCGGACCGAGATAGACAACACCTTGAAACTGGATGCAAACGCCATTGGGCCTGAACGGGTAAGCGCATTTATTTCATCGGTTGCGATGCCGCTTGGCACCGGGCCGGGAATGCCGGTCTTTCAGATATTTTGTTCGGTGCCGATAGCTAATGACGATGACACGCTTAATCTGTTTGAGACCATCAGAGAGCATGTCGGGCCTATATTTCGAAGTTCATTGGCGTTTGAGCGGTCAATGTCGTCCGCGTTGACTGACACGCTTACAAGCCTGCCTAATGAAAGGGCGTTTCGAATCGTTCTTGAAAACCAGCTTGCCGAATCGATGCGCAATCGAAACGTGCGTCCGCTATCGATCCTCTCAATTGATATTCGGGATTTCGGGGCGGTCAACTCGATGCTTGGTCACGCCGCCGGTGACCGAATGCTCGAATTTACTTCGGAAACGATCGCTGAGTCTCTTAGAAAAATGGACTTCCTCGCCCGCATGGGCAACGATGAGTTTAGCGTGATCCTTCCAACGGCATCAGAACGGGTTGCGTTCGAAATCATAGAAAGAATTCGTGCAAGCTTTACGGACCGCGAATTTGAGATCATCGACGGTGAAACTATTGCGGTCAATCTAAATATAGGTTGGGCTACTTTCTGGAAGGACGGCGAAACCGTCGATCAACTAATAAGGTCTGCCCAGCATCGAAAGCGGCAGGCGAAATCTGAAACTTCTGCGGACGTGATGTTGTTTCCAAAACAGTATGTGAATTAGTCGGCTGCAGCCAGCAACTTCGGCAAAAAAGTATCGTGGGCAACCCGATACTTTTTTGTTTGTGATAAATTCTTCAAATATGACGAAGATCAGCTTTTTTGGAGGAGTAGGGACAGTAACGGGATCAAAGTACCTGCTCGAACACAACGGTAAGAAAGTTTTGATTGATTGCGGGCTCTTTCAAGGTGAACGGGAGTTGAGAGAAAGAAACTGGCAGGACCTGCCATTCGATCCAAACTCGCTGGATGCTGTCGTCATTACACATGCTCACATCGACCACACGGGATTTCTTCCGCGCGTGGTCAAACTCGGATATTCACGCCCAGTCTATACCTCGCGGGCGACAGCCGATCTGCTAAAGATACTTTTGCCCGATTCAGGCAGGCTGCAGGAAGAAGATGCCGATTACCGCAACCGTCACCAATTAACGCGTCACACGCCCGCATTGCCGCTTTACGACGAGAACGACGCAAAGGACACCCTAAAGCTCTTGCAGCCGGTACCGAATAACGGAGTCGGGGTCGAGATCTGCGACGGCATCAAGGCGAGCTTTCTGGTTGCCGGGCATATTATGGGTGCGAGCCTTGTACTTCTGGAAATGACGGGCGAAGGTGATCCGGTCAGGTTCTTGTTCTCCGGCGACCTTGGGCATTATGACCAGGCGATCGTAAAGGACCCGGCCGCTCCGCCGGACTGCGATTATCTAATGGTTGAGTCAACTTACGGCAACCGGCTGCATGGTGACATTGACTCCGCTACTCAGATGGCCCGCATCATCAATGAAGCGGCGAAAAGAGACAGTGTAATTCTGATCCCGGCATTTGCGGTCGGCCGAACCCAGGAACTGCTTTACTTGATACGCGAACTTGAGGACGAAAACCGTATTCCTATATTGCCAGTCGTTGTTGATTCACCGATGGCCGCCCAGGCTACTCAGGTCTATAGCCGCTGGAGTGAAGAACATGATGAGGAGTACGTTTCAATACTCAGTAAGAAGCGCCACCCGCTTCGTACGCGGTCGATGACCACGGCATCGAGCCGGGACGAGTCAAAACGGCTCAATGGTATGCAGGGAGCGAGGATAATAATTTCGGCGTCAGGAATGCTTACAGGCGGCCGCGTGATGCACCATGCCCTCCGTGTTTTGCCAGACGAGAATGCGACGATCGTCTTCGTTGGCTACCAGGCGGCGGGAACGACCGGCCGCCGCGTTCAGGAAGGCGAAAGCGAGGTCAGGATAATGAAGAATTGGATCCCGGTACGGTGTCACGTTGAAAGGGTCGAAGGCTTCTCCGCTCATGCGGACTGGAAGGCCGTACTTCGCTGGCTTGAAGGGCTGCAAACCCCGCCAAAGACGGTCTTTACAACACACGGCGAACCCGACGCGGCCGCTGCCATGGCACATCATATCCGCGAGCGGTTCGGATGGAATGTAGTCGTCCCGCAATATCAGCAAACTATCGAACTTTAGGGGGAAGTTCGTAGATCTGCACCAAAGGGTTGATTTTCGTGCTCAATAAAGCAGCCCTGATTTTTAGCCTTCGAAGGCAAAATGTTTTTTTGAATTTGACCTGTTCAGGCGAATTGGAGAAAAAAGAAATGAGGTTCATTGCGGCAGTTTATTTGACGTTGATCATGTCGGGATCATTCGCGGTTCGCGGGCAGGGCGGCGACGCCAAAGTGTCGATTGAAGGCCTTGGCTGGCTGACGGGATGTTGGGAGATGTCGGCGCGAAACGGGTCGCTGGTGATCTCGGAACATTGGATGAAGCCGGCGGGCGGATCAATGATCGGGATGAGCCGGACGGTCAGCGGCGGCAAGACCGCGTCTTGGGAGTTCATTCGCATTGTTGCCGATGGCGGCGGTTTGAGGTATATCGCCAAGCCGAACACGAACAAGGACGAAACCGTTTTCAAAATGGCAAGGTCGTCCGCAGCGGAGGTTATATTTGAAAACCCGGCACACGACTTTCCGCAACGGATCATTTACCGGAACGGCGGGACGGATTCGCTCTTCGCACGTATCGAAGGAACCCGGAACGGCAAAGCAAGCGGAATGGATATTCCGATGAAGAAGGCCAAATGCTAAAGAGGCGGTACCGCATTTTGATCCGCGGACAACAGCTAGACGTCCCGGCCAGTTGAATCGCCAGGCAAGGCCGTCATTCGTACCTCAGACATTCTATTGGATCAAGATTGGCAGCCTTTCTTGCGGGCAGTACGCCAAAGATCAGGCCGATGCCGACCGAAACGCCCAGCGAAAGAAGGATCATCCACAATTCGATCTTTGCGGGCAGCGACGGAAGCAGAAGGAGCAGCAGATTGCTGATGCCGATCGAGAGAAAGACGCCGATCAAGCCTCCAAGCAGAGTCAGGGCCATCGCTTCAGACAAGAATTGGAATACTATCGCACCGCGGGTAGCCCCGATGGCTTTGCGGATGCCGATCTCTTTCGTCCGCTCGGTGACCGAAACAAGCATAATGTTCATAACGCCGATGCCGCCAACCAATAGGCCAAGACAGGAAATGGCGATAGCGGCGGCCCCGATACCGGCGATCATGCCGTCAAACTGTTTCATGAAGTCGTCGGCGGTCTTGATGTCAAAATTGTTTGGATCGCCGGTTTTCACTTCACGGCGCGTCCGCAGAATGCCCTCGATCTCTTGCACCGCATCGTTCAAGTGGCCTGTCTTTGCTTGAGCTATGTGCAGAACGGCGTCGCGGGTCGGGGCGACCTTACGGGCCGTTCGAAACGGCAAAAAGATCTTCCTGTCTTCTTCGTTCTCACCAAAGAATCCTGCCTCTCGCTTTTCAAGCACCCCGACGATCTGCCAAGAATCGCCGTTCATCCTGATAACCTTACCAACGGCATCCTCGGCATCACCGTTAAACAGGGCCTCAACGGCATTTACACCGACCACCAGGACATTTCTCCGCTCGTGGTCATCCATTTCAGTCAGCCAACGGCCTGCTTTCAGCCTTACATTCGCGATCTCGTCGTAGTTCGTCGTGACGCCATCGGTAAGGGCCCAACGATAATTTTTGTCCTTGTAGATCATATTATCGTCAAAACCCGTTCCCCATGACCCGATGTTCACCGCAACGGTCGCAACATCATAAACAGTTGAAGCCTGAGCGGCGATCGCGTTCGCGTCGTCCATCGTCAGCGGCTTGCGGTTGCGCTCATCTCGGTTGCTTGGCCCAAAGCCCGTGGAAAGATGGAAGAGATATATGTTGTTCGTGCCGTATTCCTCGAACATCTTGACGATGTTCTGGCGCATTCCGGTCAGGATCGATGCGACAACCACCGCGGTTAAAATGCCGACCACAATACCGAGGATCGTCAAAAACGACCGGAACTTGTGCGAAACGACACTGTCGTACGCCATTTTGAGAACTTCGATCGGAAGAGATGCCGAGACTTTCATAACTTGGAATGCGGACATTTTTGTCCGTCGCTCAACTTTTTATTGGCGGAAACGAAAAGTTCCCCGTTCCTGATCATGTTTTCTGCAAGGCCACAATAGGGTCAAGCCGGGCTGCCTTCCAGGCTGGATAAAGCCCTGCCACGACGCCAATAATGCTGGATACCGATACGGAAAGGATCACATAAAACATTGTGATGGTCATCGTCATTTCCAGCAGATAGCCGACAAGCATAGTCGCCCCTGTTGCAAGAAGTAGCCCAAGGATGCCGCCGGACAAGCAGAGAAGTGACGATTCGATCAAAAACTGAAGCAGGATCTGTTTCCGGGTTGCGCCAAGTGCTTTACGAAGCCCGACCTCGAATGTACGTTCTGTCACGGAAACAAGCATGATGTTCATGACCACGATCCCGCCGACGACCAAGATGATGAGCGTGATCGGGATCACAACGGCGGCAATGGCACCGGTTATTTGGTCCATCGTTTTATTGAACTCGTCCACGTTCACGACCGAAAAAGTGCTTTCTTCGCTACCCAGCAGCTTCCGCTTGTTGCGCAGCGCAAGTTCGGCCTCTTCGATCGCGGCGAGAAATTTTTCCTTTTCGATCGTTTTTCCGTGGACCTGAACGCCGTTTGACCGGTTGAATATTTGGTTATGCAGTGTGATCGGAATATACATGTGGCGGTCCTGTGATTGGCCGAAGAAAGAGCCGCGCTTCTGTTCGACGCCGATTATGGTGACCGGCACGCCGCGTATCTTGAGCGTTTTACCGATCGGCGAAGTAAATTCAAAGAATTTTTCCTTTACGTCCATCCCGATCACGCCAACGGCGGCGGTTCGCTCAACTTCTTCCTTCGAGAAAAACCGTCCCTCGGAAAGGGTCTTGTCTTCGATCTCATACATATTGTCGGTAACGCCGATCATGCGTACCGACGGCATTTCGATCGTTCCTTCCTGCAGGTCGGCACCGGCACCCATCTGGGCCCCCACATAGGACGAAAGCTTTAAATTGTCACGTAGATATTCGTATTCTTCCCAAGTGATGTCTTTGTTACGGCGGTTGCGCCGCTCAAACTCTTCATCGGAGAGGTCATTCATGCTGGCCATTCTGGTCATCATGTAATGATTTGATCCAAGTATCTTAGAGACCTGGTCGATAACGTATGTCTTCAGGCCAGCGATCGATGCACCCACTACGATCACGGCCGCCACGCCAATGATTATGCCGATCAACGTTAGGAATGCGCGCAGCTTGTGTTCAATGATCGATTTGAAAGCGATCCAGAAAGCGTCAGTATAAAACGAATAAAGTTGCCGCATAAGAATGAGCCCATGCCGCACAAAAGCGCGGAAAAAAGATCAAATTCGTGTGTATAACCGGATCACTGTTCAAATGTCCATGGTGCAAACGCTTCAAATGCGAAAAAAGTTCATGAAAAGTCCGGAATTTTTCGAAAAGAATGCATTGTGAATTTTTGAGACACTAGATGACCGGAGACGAAAGCGGCACGTTTTTGAAATATCGCTGACTGCAAAATCAAAATTTGGGCACTCGCAATGTCCGGTGGTTCTAACCGTGCCCTCGTGTTATACTCTGAATTTATTTCGCAGGACCTGGAGAATAAAGACTTGGCAATCTTAGTCGATAAAAATACCCGCCTGATCGTTCAGGGAATCACGGGAAAAGAAGGGACGTTTCACACGCGGCAAATGGTGGAATATGGGACCAATGTCGTTGGCGGCGTTACGCCGGGAAAGGGCGGCTCTACTCACGAGAACATTCCAGTTTTTAATACGGTTGCCGACGCCGTCAAGCAAACCGGAGCGAACGCCGCGGTCATCTATGTACCTCCGGCATTTGCTGCCGACGCGATAATGGAAGCAGGAGACGCGGGCATTCCGCTTGTCGTAGCGATCACCGAGGGCATTCCCGTTGCTGACATGGTCAAGGTTAGGGAATTTTTGCGCGGCCGGGCGACACGTGTTATCGGGCCGAATTGTCCCGGCATAATTTCACCGGGAAAATGTAAGATCGGCATTATGCCCGGCCACATTCACAAAGAAGGCCGGATCGGTGTCGTGTCTAGGTCGGGAACGCTGACATATGAAGCAGTTGGCCAATTGACGGCCCTCGGCCTGGGTCAATCGACGGCGATAGGCATTGGCGGCGACCCGATCATTGGGACGACGCATACTGACGCACTTCGTCTATTCCAGGCTGACAATGAAACGGACGCGATAGTTATGATCGGTGAGATTGGCGGCACGGCCGAAGAAGAGGCCGCCGAATTTGCAAGGGAAAACGTCACTAAGCCGATCGTTGCCTTCATTGCCGGCCAAACCGCGCCGCCCGGCCGCCGAATGGGCCATGCGGGAGCTATAATTTCGGGCGGAAAAGGTACCGCGGCCGAAAAAATGAAAGCTCTCGCCAAGGCTGGAATACGGGTTGTCCAGTCTCCGGCTGACATCGGCAAGGCTGTTCAGGACAGTCTAAGCCTTTCGGCCAACCAGTAGAGGAATTTTGAAGCAACTTCCGCGAATTACGAGCGGATCAAACCTTCGATTGTAGTTGAGAAACAAGAGGACCTCGCCTTTCGTGACACTCCAGGGTCGAAAGGCCCTGGTCACGGACACTTCGACAGCCCCGCCTCATCCGTGGGCATTTACCAGCCAGGGCAGTTTAAAATGTAAGCAATAATTTTTGTTCCCATTATGAGATCCAATTTTGTCTTTTTTTGGTTTTTTATCATTGGCGGCTTCGTTACGGCCGCGGTCGGCGTAGCATATTTCGCATCCGGCGAAAGCTCGCATGCAACCGACGGACAAAACTTAACCGTCCTGCTTCAGATACCATTAGGTGCTTTTGTGACCGTTTTCGGCCTTAGCAAGAGGGAAGACCTTCGTCGTGAAAGGCGTTGAGTATCCTGAAATTTTTGCCTCGAACGTGATCTTTGTTCATACGGATGTAATTAAGACAACGGCGTTTCCCACCATCCGCGCGGTTGGTTTGGACAAGTGCGGCACCAAATTCCCGTCGTAGGCCGGACGTTGAGGTTCCCGATCGCCAAACAAACGTCCCGGCCGACAAGAATACGACCATGCCTGAAAGAACATTGCGTATAGTTCATCCGAATAATTGATATGCGATTTGGCATGCGAAAAACGAGAAACTCATTTCGATAAAACTGAACTTGTTCGATCATTGGCACTTTGCCGGATCAACGGACTTCTCAGGATCTGCAGGCCGCTCGTCATTTAGTTGCCAAGTCGGGTTGCGCTTCGGCCCTAAAAATCTGCACAATGTATGTTTTGCGGTAGAATCAACAAAAATAAGTTAAATACATAATGAGCACACTAACATTTGGAATTATCAAGCCTGACGCGGTGCGCGGCGGGAAGCAGGGAAAGATCGTAGATCGTATTTTGGACGCGGGATTTAACATTCGCGGGATGAAACTTATTCATCAGACAAAAAAACAGGCGGAAGGATTTTATGCGGTCCACGCCGGTAAGGGATTTTTCGAGGAGCTGACAGAGTTTATGTCGAGCGGGCCATGCGTTGTCCTGGCCCTTGAAAAGGAGAACGCCGTTAAAGCCTGGCGAGACCTGATGGGAGCGACGAACCCCGCCGAGGCCGCTGAGGGGACGCTGCGGAAAGAATTTGCATCGTCGATCGGCGAAAACGCGGTTCACGGCTCAGACTCGGATGAGAATGCCGCGATCGAGATCAGCTATTTCTTTAGCAAACTTGAATTAGTATAGGTAGCAAGGTATAAAGGTTCAAATACAAGGTCAGCCGTCCGGCCGCGGGCGGCATCCTGTTTTGACCGTCTGCGGCTCTCATTTTGCGGACCGGTATCTGTGGGTTTTGAGATGACTGGTTACGGCCGTTTGCTTCTGCCTGCGGCTTTGGACGAAATCTATGAAGAAATGCCCGAACTGCCACCGTACCTTTGAGGATTCGATGCGGTTTTGCCAGACGGATGGTACGCCGCTGGTCGATGACGCTCCTCCGTTGGACCCTTACAAAACAATGGTCGCTTCGTCGCAGGAAATAAACGCGGCGATGGTCAATGCTCCGCCGGATGCCGAAGGGGCAGCGAAGATTGATGAAGAGGTCCTGCAGCTTCCTCAAGATGCTGATCCCAAAAAGACGATGTTTGCCTCGGAAGAGGAGATACGCAATGAAATGCGTGCCCATGATGAGCCGCTGATCGACCTGCCGGGCGTCCAGCCGGAACCGCCGAAATTTTCCGAGCCAAGCCCAAATCCTCCTACGTTCGGTAATGAGCCGCCTTCATCGCATCCGCCGTCGCCATTCTCGTCATCGAAGGATGAACCGATCGCCAATCCGACGCTCGATTCGGCGTTTGGCAAGACGACGCCGCCGATCCCTTCACCATTCGACAATCCTAAACCTTCGACCTATGAACCAGTGTCGGATTACAAATCTGAGCCTTATGCTCCGGCCGCCCCGGAACCGATGCCGGACATGGCTTTGCCGACCAATGCCGGTGCGGCAGCTCCGGTCCAGAGTTGGGAACCGCAGGAACCCGCAGCCGGCGGCAGTTTTTCGCCGACCCCCGCGGCACAAGGGGGGCAGAGCAGTACGTTGGCAATTATTTCGTTAGTCGCGGGTATTTTAGGCCTAACGGTATGCTGCGGCGGTATTCTGCCGAACGTACTGGCGATCGTACTTGGCTTCATGGCAAAAAATAAGGCCACAAACGATCCGGCAAATTTTGGCGGACGCGGTCTTGCCGTGGGCGGGATCATTACGGGGGTGCTTGGGCTGCTCGGCACGATCGCGCTTTGGATCTTTGTGATCTTTTTCAACGGAATGGCCATCCTAATGCAAGGGGCCAGATAGTTTCATGAAGAAAATGGGCCGAGTTTTCGATTCGGCCAATTGTTATGTCAATAGTAGCCGACGTTCTTAAATCAACTGTCGCAGTGATCAAGGGAATGACCCGCACTCTCTCTGAGATCCCGCGTGAAAAGTGGACGGTGCAGTATCCGGATGTTCCGATCACGGTTCAACCTCGATATCGGGGACAGCACCTGCTGCACGTGGACGAGGCGGGCAAGGAGAAATGTGTAGCCTGCTACTTGTGCGCCGCTGCCTGCCCGTCGGACTGTATCTATATTGAGGCTGAAACCGATCCACGTCCGTACGAACAGCGTGTTGGACGCGACGAGCGCTATGCAAAGGTTTACAATATTGATTACGGGCGGTGCATATTCTGCGGATTCTGTGTTGAGGCTTGTCCGAAAGACGCAATAACGCACGGTTACAATTTTGAGATCTCAGTTTACAACCGGGCTGATCTTTTGAAAACAAAAGACGATCTTTTGATAACCAAGCAAAAGCAGTCCAAAGGCTATCGCGTCGCTCTTTCGAGCGAAGACGTTGATTCGGAATTCAAAGAGGTCTAAAGGTTTTATTGAACCTATACCAAACGCCTGGGGCGTATTCTTGTGTTTACGGGCCGGCCTGTCTAGCAAATTGGGAATTAATGACGTTGCGAATGGACTGGCGTTGCCCGCTTTCAAATGTGACGGGCTGAGCTTCCGTTCGCGGCAATTCTTTTGAGTACCTTGCGTTCCCCGATCTCGCAATGGGGCTTAGCCATGGTTAGATGAATGGCCTCAAATTTGTCTGGTGCAATTGTGCTTCTTGTTTTTTGACCGCATATCTCTTAAATGTCTTCTGAACTTCCGCCTACCCAAAAAGGCCGTCACCAGGAACTGCGAGCACGAGGGTTGAGGGAATTTGCCGGCCTGAAAGATGACCTTCAAGAGCTTGATCCGTTCGAGCTTGCAAAATATGCCAAATTGCTGGTTGTAAGGCTCGAGGATATCGAAGGCCTCTCGGTTGAAACACTCGAAGAACTTGTCGGTAAAGGAAAGGATAAATGGTCTGGCGGGGCCGCATCAAAAGTGCTGCCTGACGGAAGAAAACTCATTGTATTGAATCCGACACACGGCAAGAACCGGCATAGGGCAACATTGATGGAAGAAGTCAGTCATGTTTTTCTTGGCCATAGGCCGAGCCGGCTGGCGATCAGCGAGCGCGACCGAGAGGGAAACATGACCGCCCGAGATTACAATGCCGACATAGAAGAGGAAGCCTATGGAACGGGAGCGGCTGCCCTTGTGCCATACTCTGGCCTTAAAAAACTCATTATTCAAGGAATGACGGCAGGGCAGATCGCACGCCATTTCGGCGTTAGCCGGCCGCTGGTCGAATTTAGGATCAAGATCTCGAGATTGTGGGATAAATATAACGAGCACGTCCTGTTGCCAAGACATTAGATGGACAGCGAAACCCAAAATCAGATGCCCGCCAGCCAGCTTTCAACCGTTGATAAGCTCCGGCTGCTGCTGGATATCACAAAAAAGATCAGCCGTTCGCTTGACCTCGATGAGGTGCTCAATCTTGTCATGGATACGCTTGGGTCATTGCTGCCATATGACGCGGCGGGAATATATCTGATCGAACAGGGAACCGATGACGGAAACCCTTATATTTTCAAGTCGAAAGTTATCCGGGGTTATGAAATAAGTTTTGAGCTGATCGAGCCCCGGCTGAGGATGGGCGAAGGTTTTTTAGGAAAGGTAGCTGAAACGAGAAAATCGATAATCAGTCCGGATGTCAGCAAGGATCCGCGCTATTTCGCGGCCCGTAGGCGAACGCGCTCGGAAATGGTCGCGCCAATTATTTCCAATGATAGGGTCATAGGGGCATTCGATCTCGAAAGCGATCATCTGAATGCCTATTCAGACGACGATCTGTCTATCCTTCAATTACTTAGCTCTCAGGTCGCGATCATTATTGAAAAGGACCAGCTTTACGGACAGATCGTCGAAAAAAAACGCATTGAGGCACAGCTTGAGATAGCTCGGCAAGTTCAACTCGAACTGCTGCCGGACCGTGACCCGCAGTTCGACAATTTCGAGGTCAGCGCCTATATTTTTCCGACCGAGGAAGTTTCCGGTGACTACTACGATTGGGTCAAGGTATTTGACGACCAGATCGGGATCGTTGTCGCTGATGCGGTTGGCAAGGGAATACCGGCGGCGCTTCTAATGTCATTTCTAAGGGCAAGTTTGAGGGCGGGCGTTCAGGTCGGATATGCGCCGCACATTGCCTTGTCCAAGGTGAACCAACTGCTTTGGGATTCGGTCGAAGAACATCAATTTATTACCGCAATTCACGGAATCCTTGATACAACAAATCGTACTTTCGTTTATTCAAACGCAGGCCATAACCCGCCGCTGCTTATAAAACCTGACGGCGAGTATCGATTTGTTGAATATGGCGACCAGCCGCTCGGAATGTTCCTAGAGGCCAGATATCACCAGCATTTTATCAGATTTGAAAAAGACCAGGTGATGGTCATATATACCGATGGAATTACCGAGGCAGCACGGGAAGACGGTGAAGAATATGGATTGGAGCGGTTTGCAGCCCGCGTTCTCGAATGTATCGAAATGCCCGCAAAGGAAATGATCGACTACATCCGAAAGGGTGTGGCCGACTTTACCGATCGAAAATTCCTCGACGACGACGGAACCCTTTTTATTGTAAAGGCGATTTGAATTTAGTATCTGGTGATCGGAAGAAAAAACGCGAAAGGCCGCCTGATCGCTCAAACCACCCTCCGCGTTCCTTCAGTTGTGAAATTAACGAACCTTTTTTTATCAGTGGGCCTTCAGTGATGAATGAAGGTTATCACCGCCGGGAACCACCGGAGCCGTGTAATCCCCGTAATTTATCTTCTTGTTCTCGGTCGAGAAAGCGTAAATATCGAATCCGAACGAATCGAGAAAATCCGTCAACTCGTCAGTTCTTGTAATGTAAAGATTTTGACAAAATCCCAGCTCGTGACGAATCTCCAATAGGCGTTCGATAACCTCAAGCGGTGCAAAGCATTCGGTTGGATCTTTGAAAGTCGCCATATCTGTCTGACCCTCACGCGTAAGGCCCGAAGCGTTCAGGTGAACCGTTTGATTGCCGGGCCGGCCCAAAGGTTGTTCGCTATTTTTGCGGCCGCCGCTCTGAGCCGATCACTTCTATAAATAGAACGAAAACTTATTGATTTTTGCGTAATATAGGATTAATATCTAAAAAACTCTTCCCGAGGAATACATATGAAAATCTCGATATCGCGAATGTTTGGTGTTGCGATCGCGGCGTTTGCCGTTGCAGGCGCCGCGACCGCGCAATCTGACGCCATTTCGGCTGCGGCAGGGGATAAGTACGTGATCTCGGCAAAGGCAGGCGGGGTAAACCTTGTCTCGGGCGAGGTTGGCATTGTTCGTGAAACCGGCCAGAGCGGCCGGTTAATCAAGGGCGACCGGCTTGAGATCGGCGACCGCGTCTCGACCGGTGCCGACGGAAAGGCCGAGGTCCTGCTAAATCCGGGATCGTATCTCCGGCTTGGCCCGTTATCCGCTTTCGAGTTTCGATCGACCAGCCTAGATGACCTTCGGGTCCGTCTGGATTCGGGCAGCGCAATCCTAGAAGTGTTTGCAACGAACGATTTCAAGGTTACCGTCGATACTCCAAGATCGAAGCTCACGCTGATCGATTCGGGAATCTACCGGGTCGATGTGGACGGTAGCGGAATGGGCAAAGTCGCGGTCTGGAAAGGTAAGGCTTATTTTGGCGATGATTCGTCCGAGTATATAAAGTCCGGCCGTGAAGGATCGGTCACGCCGAGCGGGTTGGCAATCGCCAAGTTCGATCGCGGCGATAAGGATGAACTCGAGACTTGGAGCAAAGATCGTGCGAAGGATCTGGCTAAGATTACGGGCCGGCTTCAGCGCGATAATATGCGCACGGCGTTGATGAGTTCGTACCTTGGCGGCCGCTGGAACATGTACAATTCATTTGGCCTTTGGGTCTATGATCCGTTCCGCGGATTTAACTGCTTCCTGCCGTTCGGCCTTGGCTGGGGATCGCCTTACGGATACGGCTTTGGTTCAAGCATCTGGTATTACAATTTACCAAACACCGTGTTTGGCGTGCCGACACATAATGGTCCGGTCAGAGTCGTAAGGGGTGTAAAGCCCGGCCGAACGACGGATGCTCCCGGCCGGCCGCCGTTTGCACAGGTCCAAGGCTCTAGCGGTGCAACTGGTCGAGATTTCAGCCCCATCAAACCGGGCCGAATTGATTCGGATCCGGGATTCGATCCGGCGCCTGTCCGTTCGTCCGGCGGATTCCCGAGCGTTTCGGTACCGACGGGCCGCGTGGTCCAGGATTCGAAGCCGGGAAGGCCATAAGGTACTTGCGATCAAGATCAAAAGCGGGCGGGCCATTTGGCCCGCCCGCTTTCATTTGTGCGGATAACAAGATCAGGCTAAAAGCTTGACAACGATCGCGGAAACCGGGGCGTTTGAATTGCCATCCTTGAACAGGGGCTCAGCTATTAGGAGTATTGATTGGCTTGCATTGAAGATAGTGTGAAGAATAATGCAAGGCAGCAAATTCCCGGTCTTGACGCGGATCAAGGTTAGAACAAGGCTCAATACGGTCAAAAGGACCATCGTACCGATGCTTGGATAATATTGGGGCAAGTGCACGAACGAGAAAAGTAAGGTCACGATCGCAACGCCGCCGCCCACGCCGACCGTTCGTTGAAGCGCCGAATATAGAAGGCCGCGATAAATCACCTCTTCGACCAGCGGGGCCGTGACGACGGCCATAAACGCCACGAAAAATACTGCGTATCGGGAACTTTTCAGAATTCGCAGCATTTCATTTTCCTGTTCCGGCAAGATCGTGCCAACGGCTATCGCGAGCGCAAAAAAGGCGGCCATAATGATCGCATAATGCCACCAACGCATGCCGCCGGCCTGCCAGCCAAGGGTTCCAGCAAATGAATATTTGCGGCCGTTGGTGATGATCATCCATGCGGCCGCGAGGGTTACCAGGTGTGCCGGTATAACCGCTAGGATCTGAATAGCGATCGCGGTCGGGTCTGACATCAATCGCTGTCCGAGATCGCCATCCGAAATATACTCCGGGCCGCGGGTGAACAGGTACGGAGCCAGAAACATTGCCGGGACCACAACGATCAACGCGACGCTTAGGATCCACATTCCGATCGCTATCGGCGTGCCCCAGGGCGGATCATTCGGTACCGGTATATGTTCTGTCTGCCGAGCAAAAGGGCCGGCCGACGGATCTTCTTCAAAAGTGGGTTCAATTGGTTCCTGCACGAATCAGAGTGTAGCTAAACAAAAGCCATTATCCAAATTTTCGCCTTACAACCTTGCGTATCCGGCCAATTGCCGATAATCTAGAATCCCGTGGAGCCACACGGTTCAAATCCCAAACAAATTGTTGTTGCCGTTATACCGGCAAGATTTGCATCGACCCGTTTGCCCGGAAAGCTGCTTTTGGAGCTTGGGGGGAGGCCGATGATCCTGCGTACAGTAGAACAGACGTCAAAAGCTGAACTTATTGACAGGGTAATCGTTGCCACGGACGACATCCGCATTCTCCAGGTCGTTCACGATGCAGGGTTCGAGGCGATAATGACTGCCCCCGGCCATCGTTCAGGAAGCGATCGCGTCGCCGAGGTCGCTGCCGGGTTACCCAAAGGAACGATCGTCGTCAATGTACAGGGCGATGAACCGCTCATATCACCCGACACGATCGACCGGGCAATCGACGCGTTGCTTCAGGACCCGGACGCCGACATTGCAACAACTTGCGAACCGGTAATGTCGATATCTGAATTATTGAACGGAAATGTTGTCAAGGTTGTTTCCGGGGCCGGCAATTACGCTCTTTACTTTTCACGATCTCCGATCCCATATCCGCGAGACGCCGCCCAGAGGCATAATGGCGATATCGACGCTGCAATTCGGAACGAGCCGGCATTGATGTCGATCTTTCGAAAGCACACGGGTTTGTACGCATATCGACGCGAATATTTACTTAAGTTTACGAGTCTTCCCGAGTCAGGGCTCGAAAAGATCGAAATGCTTGAACAGCTTCGCGCGTTAGAGGACGGAGCAAAGATCAAGGTTGTTGAGTCTGGCGGACGGTCGATCGGCGTTGATACCGAAGAGGACCTTGCCGAGGCCCGACGCCGTTTACGGGTCGGCGGCACGGCCATCGACTATGCGAAGCTGACGTAAGTCTCGTGATCCGGGGTGAAAATGGCTTGGAACGTAAGAAATTTGCAACGATGATCTATGGGTGGGACAATTTGAAAGTATGAGTGATTGGATCGGGCTGGCATTTCTCCTTCTGTTGCTGTTCGGGGCCGTCGTCGGGCTTCGGGCCCTTTCACGGCCTAAAAAACGAACGGCGGAAGAATTTGAACGAAACGCTGCCGAGAATACGACAATGCTTGGTGCCTCGATGAACGCGCTTCACGAATTGATGAATCCTGAAGCGGCAAAATCGAAAGAAGTGGTAATGCAGATGAAGGAAGGCCGTTACCAAAAAAAGAGGAAAGAAGGCAAGGCGAATGGCCGGGATAGTATCGACGGGCATATATAACTAATTGGCTTATGGCTAAGGCCGGATGGCAGGATTATCAGATTATGACAAAGTATATTTTCGTTACGGGCGGCGTTGTTTCAAGTTTGGGCAAGGGCCTGGCGGCCAGTTCGATAGGCTGTTTGCTGGAATCGCGCGGGATGAAGGTCCAGATGATGAAACTTGATCCATACATCAATGTTGATCCCGGAACAATGTCGCCGTTTCAACACGGCGAGGTCTTTGTCACTGACGACGGTGCCGAAACGGACCTTGACCTTGGCCATTATGAGCGATTTACGAACGCCAAATTGTCTCAGGCAAATAACTGGACCAGCGGCCGGATCTATCTTTCCGTCATCGAAAAGGAGCGGCGCGGCGATTATTTAGGAAAAACTATCCAGGTGATCCCGCACATTACGGATGAGATCAAGGCAGCTGTTAGGGCAGTGGCGAACGAACACGAACCGGATGTGCTGATCGTCGAGATAGGCGGAACGGTCGGCGATATCGAATCGCTGCCGTTTTTAGAGGCGATCCGGCAGATAGGCAACGAAGAGGGAAAAAGGAACGCGATCTTTGTGCATGTGACGCTCGTGCCGTATATCGCGGCGGCCGGCGAATTGAAAACCAAGCCGACCCAGCATTCTGTAAAAGAGCTTCGTGAGATCGGCATCGCTCCGGACATACTTTTGTGCCGCTCGGAGCGAACGCTTTCAATGGACCTGCGGCGAAAGATCGCACTGTTTTGCAATGTGCAGGAAAATGCAGTCATTTCTGCATTGGACGTTCCGACAATTTACGAAGTTCCGCTCGCGTTTCACGATCAGGGATTGGACGAGTTGATCGTCAATGATCTTGAATTGATCGAGAAGTTCCCGCACCTTGACCTGAAAAAGTGGCGTGAACTTGTGGCTACCATCAAGGACCCGAGCAGTGGTTCGGTCAAGATCGGGATCGTCGGCAAATATGTTGAACTCGAAGATTCTTACAAGTCCTTGCGAGAGGCACTCACCCACGCTGGTGTTGCAAACGACCTTAGGGTGAATGTTACCTGGATCGAATCGGAGAACCTGCTCAAGGACGGATTCGAAACGGAGCTTCAGGATTTCGACGCTATTCTCGTGCCGGGCGGCTTTGGCAAGCGCGGCATTTCAGGAATGCTGCGGGCGATCAAACATGCCCGCCGGTCAGGAACGCCGTATTTCGGCATTTGCCTTGGAATGCAGACCGCTTGCATCGAGTTTGCACGAAATGTTTGCGGGCTCAGGGATGCTGATTCGACCGAATTCAATGAAGAAACGCCATTCCCTATTATTTTCAAGCTTCGCGACCTGGTTGGCGTCGATGAGCTTGGTGGAACTATGCGGCTGGGTGAATGGGCCTGCAGCCTCAAACCGGGAACACGGGCGAGCGAGATCTATGGAGGGGTGGAAGAGATCGGCGAACGGCATCGCCACCGCTTTGAGTTCAATCCGGAGTACAGGCAGATATTGGAAGACGAAGGCCTGGTCTTTAGCGGTATTTCGCCCGATGGCAAGTTTATCGAGATCGTTGAATTGAGCCGCGAACAGCACCCTTACTTTGTTGCCTGTCAGTTTCACCCTGAATACAAATCGAAGCCTCTTGCGGCCCATCCGCTATTTACAGCGTTTGTTAAGGCCGCGTGGGAGAATCGATTGAACAGCGAGAATCTCCAGCATGACGTTGCCAGCGACCGCCAACCGCAGTCACAGGCGTCGGAATTGGCAAAGGAAACCGCGGGCTAATCGGCGTATTTGGCGATTATGCGCGTCGTCCTGTTAACTCATGGTGGAGCAGACCTGGTCATCGAGCGGCTGTCGGGATTGGCCGGCATCGAGATGGCGGGAGTGTTTGTCGAATCAGTGGCCGCCCCGATCAGAACGCCGATCGAAAAGCTAAAGCGATCGATCAAGTACAACGGCCTCGCTGGAACAGCCGCCAAACTGATCAGAAGAGGTGGACGATCGAACGCGACGGCTGAAGGCCGCGATCTTACACGCGATGCCGCGGCCCGCTTTGGAGTTCCGGTAGTCGATGTGGAAAATTACCACACAGACAATTCAATTAGCTTGCTAAGATCTGCGCGTGCCGACCTCGCCGTGATATTTGGGACCAACATTATAAAGGAGAGCGTTTTCTCGATCCCAATTCTCGGTTCGATTAACCTGCATCAGGGCCTGGCGCCGCTATATCGCGGCGGGCCACCCGTTTTTTGGGAGCTTTTTAACGGTGAGGATGAAGTAGGACTAACCGTACATTTTGTCGCGGGAAAGGTGGACACCGGCGACATTGTATTACAGTCTCGAGTTCCGCTCCATTACAACCCGGTATTCCAACTTGATTTCGAATCATTTATTGATGATTTTCGCAGCCGGTTACGCGAACACTCTGCCCGGCTTGTTGCCGATGCGGTCGGTGCTATTGCCGCGAACGATTTTCAACGTAGTCCACAGGATATTACACAAGGGAAGCGGTACCGCCTGCCTACCAAAAGGGAAAAGGACGAACTCCGCCGCCGATTGAAGGAACGTCTTTCGCGAGGTGGGCGATGAACAGGTCACAGATCGCGAATTTGCTTGTTAAATCGAATGCCTTTGCCCCTTTTCGGTTCCTAAACAGGGCGAAACTGCCTATTCTCATGTATCACCGCTTTAGCGGGAATGAGGAATTTGGTAAAACTTCACGACAGACATTTGAAGAACATCTCAGTTATTTAAGTCGTCATTACAAGATAATTCGTTTGACCGACGCGGTTGAGCGATTTCAACGCGGCACGAAACTTCCCAACCGTTCGGTGGTCATTACGATCGACGACGGCTACAAAGATTTTTATGAGATCGCATTTCCGGTCCTGCAAAAATTCAATGTTCCCGCGACAATTTATCTTGTTACAGATTTCGTCAATGAAAACTGCTGGATATGGACCGACAAGGCCCGGTATGTACTGTGCCGGACGAAAATGGAAAGACTGGACATCGAGATCTGCGGAACAAAGTTTGATCAAGCGCTCGGAGGCCCGGATTCACGCCTAATTCTTGCGGGTGCATTAAACACGGAATTGAAAAGACTTAGCGACGAGGACAAAGATGCCCGAATTGCAGGACTCGCAAAGGCATTGAAGGTCGATATCCCTGACCGTCCTACCGAAGGATATCGGGCCTTTGGCTGGGACGATGCAAGGAAAATGGCGGCCGCCGGAATCGAGGTCGGTTCGCATACTGCCACCCATCCGATACTTACAAATGTTGCAAGCAGTCGGCTCGAGAGCGAACTAAGAATCGCTAAGTCTGCCATTGAGGGCAATTTGGAAAAAAGTGCGGCCCACTTTTGTTATCCGAACGGGAATGCGTCGAAGCGGGAGCGGGATGCTGCCGATGCCGCGGGATATGCTTCGGCGGTCACGACCGAAATCCGTCTGTGCGAAAACGGCGATGACCGATTCATGCTGCCGCGGATCGACGCCGAACCAGAAATACATCGTTTTGTTCAGTCCACAAGCGGTTTTGACCGATTGAAAGGATAGGATCTTTCCGTATTTCCACAAAAGGGTGCGGGGCAGAAAGTCGGTCGAAATAGGTCAGCTATGTTAACCTTTGGTTTCAGTCGGAAATATGCAGTCATTTCACATAGGTAAGGTTGGATTTGGCAATGGCGAATTGGCGTTTTTGCTTGGTCCGTGCGTTGTTGAATCTTTCGAGCATGCCATTAAAATGGCCGGAGCGATCAAGGAAGCCTGTGGCCAAGCCGGCGTTGGGTTTGTTTATAAGTCTTCTTTCGACAAGGCCAACCGAAGTTCGATCGACAGTTTTCGCGGAGGTGGAATGGATCGCGGGCTTGAGGTACTTGCACAGATAAAACAGGACCTTGATGTACCGATAGTTACGGATATCCACGAACCGTGGCAGGCTGAAAAGGCGGCCGAGGTCGCCGATATTCTTCAGATCCCCGCCTTTCTGTGCCGCCAAACGGACCTGTTGACCGCCGCCGCTCGAACAGGTAAGGCGGTCAATGTTAAGAAGGGCCAGTTTCTCGCTCCGTGGGATGCTGAAAATATCGTGGTCAAATTGCAAAACGCTGGATGCGACAAGATTTTGCTTACCGAACGCGGCGCTAGTTTCGGCTACAACAATCTTGTTGTTGACCTGCGCAGTTTTCCGATCATGCGGTCATTCGGCGTTCCCGTAGTTTTTGATGTCACCCACAGTTTGCAGCTTCCGGGCGGATTAGGGAATGCAACCGGCGGCCAATCGCAATACATCGAACATTTTGCCCGGGCCGGCGTCGCATGCGGCCTGGATGCTGTTTTCATGGAGGTTCATGACGATCCCGCAAATGCGCCGAGCGATGGCCCAAACCAACTGCCTCTTGAAAGGCTTGGGCCTCTCCTGGTCAAGCTAAGGCAGATCCATGAACTGGCGGGCGCCGTTGAGCAAGCCAACACAAGTACAAATTAATGATGATCAAAATCAATTCGGTATTTGCCGTAATGTTATTCTCGGCTGCGGCGATGACCGCATTTGCGCAAGACGACACTCGTCCGTCCGCGACCTGGCAGGTGCAAAAGTACGATATTTCGGCAACACTGCCTCAAAACGAAGGCGACCGCAATTTGACCGCAAAGGCAAAACTTGACCTTAAGAATGTTTCAAGCAGGCCCGCATCGACCCTTACGCTCAGAATAACCTCTGCCGCTGAGGTGGCGGCGGCGGCCGTAAACGGCTCAACTGTGGATGTTCAGAAAGCCGAAGAAAAAGTGAGTTCATCCGTCAGCCTTCAGCGGCTTGTCATACGAATGCCGTCGGTAGCGGCTAACGGCACCGTTGCCGTCACGATCGACTATAAGATCAATGTCAAGGAAAACAGCGGCGTGGCCGCGTTGTCGGCAACCGGGGCGCAATTTCTTCCTTCATCTTTTTGGTATCCTACGCCAAACAGCTGGTTTTTTGCCCGTGGGGCCGATTATGCACCATATCGAATTCAGGTCCAGGCACCGGGCCGGTCGGTAATTTCCGCCGGATCTGAAACAGCCGGTACGTTTGATCTGAAACTAAACGGCCAGCCAATGTTCCTTGCCGGAAATTGGGACACGGTTGATACATCGGGAATCAAGGTATTTTTGCCAAAAGGGTCGGGGGCCGACGAGCAAAAAAGAGCGGCCGAATTAGGTGCGATCGTTACCGAGGCAAGAACTTTCTATTCCGGCCTTTTAGGCCCGGCGCCGGATGTGCCGCTCCGGATCGTTTCAGTTAAACGCGGCGGCGGGTTCTCGGGCGGCGGATCGATCCTCGTTGACGAGGGGGCCTTTCGGCGGTCAAAAGTAGATTCGCTGACGGCTGTAAGTTTGGCAGATGCGGTCGCAAAAATGTGGTTGGGAAATGCGGTCATAGTCTCGGGTGACGGCTTTGGCGTTATCCGAGAAGGGCTGAGCAAATATCTTGCGACACAGTTTATCGAGAGCAAGTACGGGAAAGAGGTTGCAGATATTGAACGGCTCAGGCAGCGGACGGCCTATGCCGCAGTTGTGCGGCGGGATGCTCCGCTGAATATCGCTTCGCCGCTGGATGATTATTATTATCCCGAAGTTTCTAATAAAGGGGCTATGATCTGGCGTTTGATAGCCAAAAAGGCCGGGCCGGAGGAACTTTTCAAGGGTGTCCGCGATCAGATGAAGGACGGTAATTACACTGTTGCGGAATTTCGCGCGTCAAACGTGGCGCACAAGGAATTGCTCGATCAGTTGTTTGAGCAGGTGACGGATATGAATCTGATGGCCGGGTTGCCTAGCCAATCGGGTAATGATTGGACGGTCAATTTGCGAAACACCGGTTCGGTCGATGCGACTGTGAATGTTGCCGCCACGCTCGCAAACGGCGAAAAAATGTCCGCCCCCGCGACGGTCAAGGCAAAAAATTACGGGGAAGTTGTTTTTCGAACGCCGCAAAAGGTCACGCGTGTCGAGATTGATGTAGATAAATTCTATCCGCAAACTGATTATTCCGACGACGTCGCGCCCAGAGAAACAACGGACAATGATCAACTGCTGACCGTTAAACGATCCTTTGATAAACAGGAATTCGCGGCGGCGGAGGCTTCCGCACGGACCGTTTTGCGTGAGTTTCCGCGATTTGATGATGTTCGCGTACTACTCGCCCGTTCACTTCTTGCACAAAACAAGAATAGTGATGCCGAACGCGAGTTCCGCGCCGTACTTGACGAGAATCTTCCAACCCCTAGGAGCATTGCGTGGGCAAATGTCGGCCTTGCGGACATATCCGCAAAGGCGGGCCAGAAGGCGGAGGCCGTAAAATATGCCGAGACTGCGATAAAGGCCGATGCCGAATATGGTGCAAGCCTTGCCGCCAGAACGATTCGCACGCGAACCAATTTGGCATCGTCACCCGACGAATCGGTCAAAGAGTTTTTTGCGCAATTTGATAAGGCCGCGACGTCGAACCGTAAGGCAGATCTTGAATCTCTTGCAATTCCCGGCGATGTCACCCGGTTTACTTCGGGTATTTCCGGCCAAGCTGTTGAATGGAAGACAACTGTCCTTTTCGTCGATCGAATGGACCCAAACAATGTTTGGGTTGAATCGAATCTTTCGATCAAATTACTGAACAAGGAACCGGAAGCCGGCCTTGCGGTATTTCGTCTTACGAAAGTGGCAAGCGGTTGGAAGTTGAGCGGTGTCGATATGTTTGAGGTGCGCTGAAATATGTCCCTGGAATTGGCCGGCGAAAGAGCATTAAGGATCAAACTGCTCCTGATGGATTGTGACGGAGTGCTAACGGACGGCCGATTGTATTTTACATCGGCGGGTGAATCTCAAAAGGTTTTTCACGTTCGTGATGGCCAAGGCATTGCCCTGTGGCACGAGGCCGGATTTAAATCGGGAATCATTTCCGGAAGGGACTCGGGCGAGATACTTCAAAAACGTGTTCAGGAGTTGGGGATGCACTATCTTAGCGTTCGTTCGGCCGATAAGATGATCGACTTTGAAAAGATCATCGCTCAGGCAGGCGTTACGGCTGGCGAAACAGCTTATGTTGGTGATGATTTGGGCGATCTTTCGTTGATGGAGCGCGTCGGATTGCCGGTTGCCGTTGCCGATGCAGTTCCGGAAGTGGTCGAAGCCGCCGCATACGTCACGCGGGTTAACGGCGGCCATGGTGCGGTTCGCGAGGTGATCGATATGATCCTGCTTGCAAAACGTGCCGCATGATCATGATGAAAGCAGGCCAAGCCTTGCGATGTCAGCCAATTTTTCTTCTACCGCTTGCGAGATCTCGTCTTTATTTTCCCGTTCACCCCGGCCGTTTTCGATCCTTGCGATTACATCTTTCAATATTGTGTTGTGGCCGCGTGTTCCATCGCATAGCAATATCAGAAGTCTCATCAGATCGCTGTCCGGTTTCAAGTTCATGCCGGAAAGGGTCGTAATGTCCTGAGCTTTATTGCGGACCTGCCATTGGGCAAATTTGCTTGCTGACGGGAACTCTGACACTTCGGATACAAACTCGGGGTGGAAACAGTGCAAGTAAACGAATCCGCGCTTGAATAGGCCGAGAAGGTCGGCCGTCATTTTCGACATTCCTTCATTCGATCGATCGCCGGAAAGTTCCGCCGCCCTTGCCGCGAGATCATCAAACCTTACCGACTTTGACCAAGACCTTTGAAGATAGGTCAAGGCGCTTTTGGTCAGGGCGTGTTCGACCTCAAACTCAAGTCCCTCGGGGCTGATGAAAAGTTCTGAACTCGCCGTGGTGAGGTCCGGTTCCGTTGACTTTGGCTCCGCCTGCGCGGCGAGATAGAAATCTTTCAGGATATCGGGCTCCGGCATTCTCTCGATAGCGATGTCGCCGCGGCAAATCAAGGTGCTGCGGAAGGGGCGGCATCGAATAAAATCGATGTATTGCTCACGCCGAATAATGTCGTCGCCAAGATCATCCAGTTTTTTCAGGATCTCGGGCGAGAGTTGTTCGCTTTCCGTCCAAAATGAATCTACTTCCGAAAGGAATTGGAGATCATTCTTTTTCAGAAGTTCAACAAACTCGTGAAAATAGTACGGCTGATTTATAGTTGCGAAATCATCGTGAAAAATGTTTTCGGGCGTCCGCTGTCCGATTTCGGAAAGCTCCAGTTTGATCATCGACTGGTAAAGGCTGTCCTTTGGCGTTGCGTGGACCAGAAAATTGAGAAGATTTACCCCATTTTGAACCTTGTCCGCCGGGCTTGCGATCAACGCCGTATGGTACTGCATCATTCCCCAGATCATCTGCCGAACAAAGCAGCCGGGAAATGCGTTGTAGCTGATGTATCCGACGCCTTGCGGTGTCAGGCATTCCTTGTATACCTGAAGCACTTTGTCCCGAACTGGTTGAGGCACCCACGAAAACAGGCCGTGGGCAATAATATAATCGAATTCGCCAAACCGCTCTCGCGTAAAATCCATCACGTCTTCGCAGTGAAACGAAAGATTGCTTAGGCCCAATTCAACCGAAGTTCGATTTGCCAGGTCAATGTGATTTTGCGCGAGATCGATGCCGACGAACTCGCTATTCGGCAATATGTACGCGAATGAGATCAGATTCGTGCCGTCGCCGCAGCCAAGCTCAAGCACGCGGCACTTTTCAGGCGGGGCCGTGTTCATGCCGTGAAACGCCCCAAGCGTAGCCAGCCTGTCGGGCCGCGTTTGCGGGAATGTGAAACTAGAATACGGAACCTCGTCGTAGCTGAATTTTGAATCGCTCATGTCACCTCAATCACCAACTATCCATTTGACGGATGCAGATATTATATATTGCTTGAAACTTTGAAATACCATTTGAATCACAGCAAACCTTGCCTTTTCCTTCTTACTCTTTCTTTTTCCGCTTTTTCGGTGGTAGAAAGGTTGATCCGCAGAAAAAGATGGGGAAGAAGGAATGAAAAAAACATCGAGAGCCTTTAGCGAATAGGTTAGCCTCCGTGTTTCGGTCTTTGGAAATGATATCGGGTTATGGCATAATCCCGGTGTAATCGACCCCTAAATATGCGGGTGTAACTCAATGGTAGAGTGTCAGCTTCCCAAGCTGAAAGTTGCGAGTTCGAGCCTCGTCACCCGCTCCATGCAGAACGCGGTGTTCCGGTTTTTGTACGCCGCGATACATCTTTCCAAAATTTGATTCGTGTCGGCTTGACAAACATACGATCGGTGTAGAGAATACATATTTGCCTCAAGAGATAGTTTAACTTTGAAAAGAGAGATTAGTTAAAAGATTTTGCGAGTGCACTTGACAATGAAGTTTGCTTCTGTATAATCAGAAGTTTCGCCGCAAGGTGCGGGCGAATGAAAGAACGGTTGATATTTGAAAACTAGATATGTAGGTCCATGTGTTAATTCGTACGTTTCTTACGAAACGTAC
>Ga0138256_10000209_pt1 | contig 69717 bp, 55 predicted proteins | sample KNB2016incub_MG_FD_105486 | JGI IMG/M metagenome (GOLD analysis project Ga0138256, IMG submission 105486) | Active sludge microbial communities from wastewater in Klosterneuburg, Austria - KNB2014incub_MG | ecosystem: Engineered > WWTP > Activated sludge > Unclassified | place: Austria...
ATGCGTTCGAGGTCGGTCATTGCAGCTCGTATGTGCGTGCTTTCAGGTCGCTTGAATGCAGGTGAATGGGAGTTGGCGAATGGCGAATGGGACTGACAAATGCGGGTGAATAGGAGTTGGTGACCGGCGGATAGGGAGGAAGCGCATTCACCATTCACCAACTCCCATTCGCCATTCACCTTACCCCCAAAAAGAAAGCCCCACCCGATGGACCGGATGAGGCATCACTGTTCCTTGCGGGACACTGCTTCCTGATCGCGGCTCATCTCTCCCACCATGTGGTGGGCTGGATTTAGCACCTACCCGATGGTTGCCCACCGGACGGTTGCCAAGGCTTCACAGGGCCAGTCCCTCTGCCTTTCTGGATAAGCGATGGAAAGAACGTGGGGCAAATGTAGCCAAGAACCCCTGCTTGCCGAAACCAGCGGGATGAATGCATCAGTCCAGCACGATCTTCTGGTAGTGGCGGGACATACCATCCGTTAACCCGATGATATAGAACCCGGCTTCCAGGAAACCCATGTCCACGCTCATCCCGCCCACGAGCACGTCACGCTGGTACACAACGCTACCACGGGCATCCACAATGACAAGCCGCCGATCAAGAACTCCCGGATGGATCATCAGGTGGCCGCCGCGCATCTCGAATGGGCTTCCATGTGTGTCCGGATGGTCCGGATCAATTCCCACTCCGGCCGGTACGCAAGTGGTGTTCACTTGGTGATAACGGGCCACGAAGGCGGAACTGCTGGCTGAAGTGCTTATTGGATGCGGCGAACCCCCCACGCCGATGTCCGCACCCGTTGAGACCCCTCCACCCAGCACCAGTGCATCCGCTTCCGACCACGTCAACGCCTGGATCCGGTCCGTGCTTTGGCCGCTGATCAACGCGCTCCAGATCAGCGAACCGTCGTCGTAACAGTACGATCCCAACCAAGCATCACCCGGTGGTGAATTCTGATAAATGGAGATCCCTGGCCCGGGGTCCACATCGATGGTATGCGTAAAAACCCCACCCACCAGGATGGCTCCATCCTTGGCAGGGGTCATGTCGTACACGATCTCGTTGCCATAGGTCGAGAACAGATCGAGCCAGACGTTGGACAGCTCGTGATCGAGGCGTTCAATGAATGCATCGGTTCCTGATGACATCAAACTAAAGGTCGAATCCGGCGTGTCGAATTGTGCTGCCCCGGAGAAGCCACCCGCAAGGGCCACTCCCCCGGATGGCAATGGGCGGATAAGCGGAGAGCGCCAATCCGCTTGCAGGTTCAGACAACGTTGCCGCTCGAACGTTCCGTTCACGGTGTACACGGCAACGACCGAAGCCAAATGTTGATCAAAGTTCGTCAGAACCGTGTCCGGGCCGGGATCCAGATCGAACTGGGCGATATCAGGAGGTCCTACCGTGCGCAGCGTAGTGAACAGATAAGGTCCATGAAGCCTCAGGTCGCTCGCGTACTCCTGGCCGACCCCTCCGATCGAAAAGGCCCATACAAAAGAACCACTCGCATCGTATCGTGCCAACCAGGAATCGTAGTACCCATTGGAGGCCAGCCATTCCGAGGCGGGTCCGGGATCCGCGTCAAATGTCCCCGTGAACTGGCCATAGAGAAATATCGCACCTTCGTCATTTGTGGCGCACTGCAGCGCATGAGGACCATCCATGGCGAACGCCGAGATGAAGGTGCCGTTCGTGCTCCATCTGGCCACCCCCACGCCTTCGCTCGCGGAGATCATATGCGTCGATGAGCCCGGATCAGCATCCCAAAAACCTTCCAAATAGGCCAGGCAAACGATGTCCCCGGACGGGGATACCGCCATACTTCTGAGGGCATCCTGGCGATAGCCCCACAAATAATTACCAGTGCTGTCATATTTGGCGATGAAATGCCCTGACCCGGGCAGATCACCAAAGTTCCATGAGTGGACCTGCGTTCCCGGCCCCGGGTCCAGGTCAACCGCACCACTATTGTTCATCGAACCAAGTACGTACACGTTGTCGTGCGCGTCGGTGCGTACCTGAAGAACACAGGATTCGCCTGAAACACCTAGCGAGTTGGCCCAATGCAATTCCTGAGCGGACATGGTTCCAGCCAGGAAAAGCCCCGTCAGGGCCCACAAGGAAAGACCTCTTCCGTTGGGGTTCTTCATGGTGCCTGCGGGAGTCATGATGGATCGGTCCGCCATAAAGATATCCGAGCAGTTCGCTGAGGAACGCATAGATGCTCCTGTCGATGGTCAAGCGGGATCGCGAATCACGCGAAGCCCAAAAGCCCACATGAACATCCCTATCTTGCCATTGCCCGGTCGCCGTTCGGGCATTCAACGCCGCAACATGGCGCATATTGGGGACTCGGCATCATCCGCCGCAATTGGTGGATCGTGTTCTCTGCCCCATCTTTCGGCCCCCATACACACCCCATGCGCAACACCACCCTCCTTTTTGTACGCCGAAGCCTCAGCGCGGTCGTGCCCGCCCTCCTTGCGGCCGGCCTCGCTCCGGCCCAGTCGTTCATCGCCCAAGTGAAGCCCGCCGGGTCGGACCTCTGGGGCTATGCGTCGAACACCGGCGAAATGGTGATCAAGCCGGCCTACAAAGGCTGCTTCCGCTTCAATGAGAGCGGGTACGCGGCCGTGGTGGACCCCGCCACGAAGAACGGCGCGTTCATCAACACCAAGGGCGAACGGCTGACCACTTCGGTGCCTGCCTTCCAATTGATCGGCGGCCTGTTCAGCGGCGCCGACGTGCAGGGCTTCAGCTGCGGGCTTGCACCCGTGAAGGTCGGCGAGAAATGGGGCTTCCTCAACACCAAGGGCGAACTGGCCGTGCCTGCGGCGTACGACAAAGTGGACGCCTTCGAGAGCTGCCTGAGCGTGGTGGAGAAGAACAAGAAGCTCTTCATCCTGACGGCAGAGGGCAAGGAGACACCGGTGGCCGACGCGGACATCGTGGACGTGAAGAGCTTCGCGGACGGCCTTGCGCCCTTCAGGACCAAAGGCAAGCTGCTCGGCTTCATGAACGGGGACCAGCAGGTGGTCATCCCGGCACAATACCTGTCCGTGGGTTATTTCAGCGGCGGGCTGGCCTGGGCGAAGGACAAGAGCGAGAAGCACGGCTTCATCGACAAGCAGGGCGCATGGGTCATCGGGGCCAAGTACGACGCGGCCAAGGAGATGGACCCCGGGACCGGGCTGGCGCGGGTGAAGAGCGGGGACGCCTGGTTGTACGTTGACCGTACCGGAAAGGAAGTAAGCGTCGCGGGCGCGGAAGGCCTCGGCGATTTCGGTGATGGGCTGGCGGAGGCGAAACGCGGCGAGCTGGTGGGGTTCATCGGACCGGACGGCTCCTGGGTGATCGAGCCCAAATTCAACGGCGCCCGCGCCTTCAAGAACGGGTTCGCTGCCGTGAAGCAGGGCGAGAAATGGGGCTTCATCGACACCAAAGGGAACTGGGTGATCGAGCCGGGGTACGATTCGGTCAAGGACATGGAGAAGGTGCAGTGAGCACCCCCTCCCAGCTCCCACATCCTGCACCACCATGTTCAGCCATCGCATCGTCCCCCGCATCGCGGCGGCCGCCTTCACCCTGCTCTGTTCGCTGGCCAGCCCCGCACAGGACGGCACATACCGCTCAGCGCTGAAAGACTACCTGGAAGCGAGCAACGCCATGCGCGCGTTCGGCGCCGCCATCGACCAGATGATCGGCCTTCAGCGTCAGGAGAATTCCGACCTGCCGGCCGCCTTCTGGGACGGGCTGCGGAGCGAACTGCTCCTGTCCGTTGACGACATGGTCGGCATGCTCACGCCCGTGTACGAGCGGCACCTGTCGATCCAGGACCTCCAGGCGATCACCGCGTTCTACCAGAGCCCGGCGGGTGCCAGGTTCGCCGAGGCGAGCCCCGCCGTGATGCAGGAGAGCATGGCGGTGGGCGCTGAATGGGGCGGCCGGATCGGCGAGCGCATCATGCGGCGTATCCAGGAGGAGGGCCGGTAAGCGCCGGTGGGAAGGTCATTGCGGGAATAATACCCGTAGCTTGCGCTACCGTAGCTGGCTCAGCCGCTCGGCATCAAGCCGCACCAGCGTGCCCAGCAGCAGGGTGAAGCCCACGAGGGAGCTGCCGCCGTAGCTGAAGAGCGGCAGCGGGATGCCGATCACCGGGGCCAGGCCGATGGCCATGCCCACGTTGATCATCAGGTGCAGGAAGAAGATGCTCGCGGCGCAGTAGGCATAGATCCGTGTGAAGCGCGAGCGCTGCCGCTCACCGATCTGGATGCACCGCAGGATGAGCGCGCCGAAGAGGAGCACGACCACCGTGGTGCCCACGAAGCCCCATTCCTCGCCCACGGTGCAGAAGATGAAGTCGGTCTGCTGCTCGGGCACGTACTTGTATTTGGTGAAGGTGCCCTCCAGGTAGCCCTTGCCCAGCAGGCCGCCGCTGCCGATCGCGGTCTTGCTCTGCTCGGCGTTGTAGCCCAGGCCCTGCGGGTCGTACACCAGGCCGAGCGTCACCCCGATGCGCGTGCGGTGGCGTTCGCTCAGCACGTTCTCGAACACGAAATCGAAGGCGCTGATGAAGACCGCCGAGCCGATGAGCGTGAAGAGGAGGAAGCCATAGAGCCGCTTGCGGTGGCCTTTGAGCACGAAGCGGCTGATGAACCAGAAGGCGCACAGGCACACGAGCGCGATGACCCCGATGAGGAAGTACTGGCCCGACACCTGCCTTCCCGTGAACGGGATGCCGAACATGCTCTCGCGCATGATGAGCGAAAGCACCGCCAGGATCGCCACGCCGATGGCCAGCAGCAGGATGTTGCCGGACAGGCCCTCGCGGTACAATACCAGGATGAAGGCACCGAAGGTGAGCGCCGTGCCCACGTCCTTGCCGAGGAGGATGAGGGCGACCGGCGCCGCGATGATGGCCGTTGCCACAACACGGGCACGCATGCCACTGAAGGACTGGAGTCCGCTGAGGTAGTGGGTGAGCACGAGCGAAGTGGTGTACTTGGCGAACTCACTGGGCTGTATGCGCACCGGGCCGAGCTGCAGCCAGTTGGTGTTGCCGCCCACCTCCTTGCCCAGCACGGGCACAAGCGCCAGCAGCAGCAGCGTAAGGGCGTACGCGGGCACGGCCATGCGCTTGATGAAGTCGCCATGCACCATCATGATGGCCGCGCCGAGCACCAGGCACACCACGATCCATACGCTCTGGTTGCCGTACTCCATCGCCGTGTCGAACAGGTTCGGATGGTCGGGGTTGTAGGCTGCGCTGTAAATGTTGGCCCAGCCTGCGAAGAGCAGCAGCAGGTACAGACCGGTCAGCGGCCGGTCCATGTTGGCACGTATGCTGTCGCGTGCGGCGCTCATTGGCGGCGGCGTTTGCTCACGAAGGGCTTGTAGTTCTTCTCGTCGGCGATCAGGTCGGCCTCCAGCATCCGCTTCTCCACGTCCGGCCGCGTGATCGTGTCCGTAAGGTACTGTTCCATGAGCAGGCTGGCGATGGGCGCGGCCCAGGTGCCGCCGAAACCGCTGTTCTCCACGTACACGGCCATGGCGATCTTCGGGTCCTCCATGGGGGCGAAGCAGACGAAGACCGCGTGGTCCTTTCCATGCGGGTTCTGCGCTGTGCCTGTCTTGCCGCAAACGACGACGCCCGGGATCCGCGCGCCGCGCGCCGTGCCGCCCGCCTCCTCGGTCACCCGCCGCATGCCCTCGGCGATCAGGCCGAACCAGTGGTCGTCCACCTTCGTCTTGTGCCGCTCCCACTTCGTCAGGCTGTCCGGATGGCCGATGGCCGTAACGATGTGCGGGTCGATGTACCAGCCCCGGTTGGCGAAGGTGGCCGCGAGGTTGGCCATCTGCATGGGCACCACCTCCACCTCGCCCTGCCCGATGCTCACCGAATAGATGGTGCTGAAGGCCCAGCCCTCCTTGCCGTAGCGCTTGTCGTAGTAAGCGACATTCGGCACACGGCCGCCTTTCGCGCTCGGAAGGTCCACCGCCGGCCGCTGGCCCAGGCCGAAGCTGCGCACGTAGCCCTCCCATTCGTCCAGGCCCATCGCCGCGTCCTTGAAGCGGTTCGGGTCCTTGCCCTGTTCGATCTCCCGCTTGAACACCTGGTAGAAATACGGGTTGCACGAGTACTGGATGGCGTGCTCCACGTCGGTGGCCATGGGGTGGTTGTGGCAGCCCACCAGTGCCTTGTTGCAGGGGAAGCCGCTCTGCGGCGTGATCACACCCTCCTGGAGGGCGGTGAGCGTCTGCACCAGCTTGAAGATGGAGCCCGGCGGGTACTGCGCCTGTAGCGCGCGGTCGAACAGCGGATTGAGCGAGTCCTTCTGCAGGATCCCGTAGTTCTGGTTGCGCACGCGGCCCACCAGCAGCTCGGGGTCGTAGCCGGGGCTGGTCACCAGCGCGAGGATGCCGCCCGTCTTCGGGTCGATGGCCACGATGCTGCCCTTCTTGTGGGCCATCAGGCGCTCGCCGTAGGCCTGCATGCGCGCGTCGATGCTCGTGTACAGGTTCTTCCCTTCCACGCCCAGGGTATCGTATTCGCCGCCCTTGAACTTGCCCTGCACGTTGTTGTGGACATCGACCACCACGTACCGCACACCACGCCGTCCCCGCAGGTCGCGCTCGTAGTACTGTTCCAGCCCGCCCACACCGATCACGTCGCCGGCGCGGTAATAGGGGTCCTGCTCCACCTTCTTCTGGCCCACCTCGCTGAGGTAGCCCAGCATGTGCGCGCCGATGCGTTGCGGGTAGGTGCGCAGGGTGCGGCTCTGCGCGTAGAAGCCGGGGTACTTGTGCAGGTGCAGGGAGATGCCGGCGAATTGGTCAGCGGTGATCTGCTTCTCGAATTCGCTCGGCTTGTAGCCCGAGTAGGCGCGCGCCTTCGCCAGCCGGTCATGCACGTCCCGCGGGGTCACGCCGAGCAGCTTCGCCAGCGAAAGGGTATCGAATTCCTTCACCTCACGCGGTACCACCATGATGTCGTACACGGGGGTGTTGGCCACCAGCAGCTCGCCGCGCCGGTCGTAGATGAGGCCGCGCGAGGGGAAGACCGTGATCTTGCGCTCGCTGATGTCCGCCGCGCGCGCCTCCCAGCGGTCATCCGCCACCTGCAGCCAGAACAGCCGCACGATGAAGATGGCGCACACGGCGATCACCGTGGCCATCAGGACGAAGCGGCGGTCGTCGAATCTCATCGCGGGCGCGCCTGGCGCGAAACGAGCAATTGTACCAGGAGGCAGAGCAGCAGGGTGGCCGAGGCGCTGCCCATGGCCCGGGCGAGCGTGACCGGGGCCCCACTGAAGCGGTAGACCTCGAGGAAGAAGAGCACGAGGTGGTGGATCAGGATCAATACCCCGGCGTATGTAACGAACCAGGCGAGGCCCATCCGCGTGATCGTGGCCCGGTCCTGCTGGTCGTAGCCTTCCCGCGGGGCCAGGGCGCGCAACATGAGCGCACGGCCGTACATCATCACTGTGCAGGCCGTGGCATGCAGGCCGGGCGTGCTGCTGAAGAGGTCCATGACCAGGCCGGTACCGAAGCCGAGAAAGAGCGCGGCCCACAACGGCAGTTCCAGCGGCAGCATGAGCAGGGAGAGCACGTAGAGGTACGGTACTACCCAGCCGTTGGCCAGGTCCACATGGTCCAGCAGCAACGTCTGGAGCAATATCAGCACCACGAAGCGCGCCAGGTTGTTGAGGATGGTGCCGATCATTCCCGTGGTGCGCTGGCCTCCAATGAATCGCGCTCGGCCTTCATCAGGTCGCTCACCACCTGCACGTGATCGGCGCGGGTAAGATCCTCGCTCAGGCGTACGACGATCAGGTGGAAGGGGATGCCGGGGTCCTCGGTCACGCTTTCGATGACGCCCACGAGGATGCCCGGCGGGTACACGCCCTCGCTGCCGCGTGTCACCACCGTATCGCCCACGGACACCGGCACGTGCTTGTCGATGTCGGCCAGCGACACGGTGCGCGGGTCCCGCGTGTCCCACCGCAGCAGTCCGAAATGGCCGGTGCTGCGGATCTGGGCGCTGGCCACGTGGTCCTCGTTCAGCACGCTGATCACCGAGGCGAAGTGGGGGCTGGCCTCGCGCACCACGCCCACGATGCCGTTCGCACCGATCACGCCCATGTTGCGGTCCACGCCGTCCAATGTACCCTTGTCCAGCGTGAGGTAGTTCTTCGCTTTGTGGGTGGTGCTGTTGATGGCCTGCGCGGCGCGGTAGCGGTACCGGATGTGCCGTAAGGTGTCCGTGCGTACGGCGCCGCTGTCATGCCGCTCCACGATGCTGGAGGCGCGCTCGCGCTCGCGGGCCAGCGCCTCGTTCAGGGCGATGTTCCCGACGCGCAGGTCCGTGTACGCCACCACGTCGTTGCGCAGGGCGTACACCTCGCCGATGGCGGCGTTGCTGGTGCTCACCCATTCCGCGCGCTGGTGCATGTTGCCCCTGATCAGCATCGACAGCCCCAGTCCAAGCAGCAGCAGGAACAGCAGGTTGTCGCGCTGGCGGAAGAGGAAGCGGAAGAGGTCGCGCATCTCGCTGGAAGTGGCGAGTGGCGAGTGGTGAGTGACGAGTGTGGTCACGCCGAACCCGCCCGGGCGGGGCCACACTCGTCACTCACCACTCGTCACTCCCTCATCAGGAACTGGAACCGGTCAATGTTCTTCAGGGCGATGCCGGTGCCGCGCGCGACGGCCCGCAGCGGGTCCTCGCTCACGTGTACGGGCAGTTTGGTCTTCACGCTGATGCGCTTGTCGAGCCCCCGGAGCAGCGCACCGCCGCCGGCCAGGTAGATGCCGGTCTTGTAGATGTCGGCGCTCAGCTCGGGCGGCGTGCTCTCCAGGGCGCTCAGGATGGCCTCCTCGATCTTGCTGATCGATTTGTCGAGTGCCTGGGCGATCTCGCTGTAGGTGACGGTGATCTCCTTGGGGATGCCCGTCATCAGGTCGCGCCCGCGCACGCTGTAGTCGGGCGGCGGGTTGTCCAGCTCGGTCATCGCGCTGCCCACCTCGATCTTGATCATCTCGGCGGTGCGCTCGCCTACGAGAATGTTGTGCTGGCGCCGCATGTACTCCTCGATGTCCTGCGTGAATTCATCCCCGGCCACGCGGATGTTCTTGTCACACACGATGCCGCCCAGGGCGATCACGGCGATCTCGCTGGTGCCCCCGCCGATGTCGATGATCATGTTGCCCATGGGCTCCTCCACGTCGATGCCGATGCCGATGGCGGCGGCCATGGGCTCGTGGATCAGGTACACCTCCTTGGCGCCGGCGTGCTCGCTGCTGTCCTTCACCGCGCGCTTCTCCACTTCGGTGATGCCGCTGGGGATGCAGATCACCATGCGCAGGTTGGGCGTGAAGAGCCGGCGGCCGGGGTTGATCATGCGGATCATGCCCTTGATCATCTCCTCAGCGGCCTGGAAGTCAGCGATCACGCCATCGCGCAAGGGCCGCACCGTCTTGATGTTCTCGTGCGTCTTGCCGTGCATCTGCTGCGCGGCACGGCCGATGGCGATCACGCGGCCGGTGCTGCGGTCCACCGCCACGATGCTCGGCTCGTCCACCACCACCTTGTCGTTGTGGATGATGAGCGTGTTGGCCGTGCCGAGGTCGATGGCGATCTCCTGCGTGAAGAAACTGTTGAACCAGCTCATGCGTGGGTGTTCAGTGTTTGAAGTGGCGATCGCCCGTCATCACCATGGAGAGTCCCTTGGCGTCCGCCGCGTTGATGCTGTCCTGATCCTTGATGCTGCCGCCCGGCTGCACGATGGCCGTGATGCCCGCGCCCGCCGCGATGGTCACGCAGTCCGGGAAGGGGAAGAAGGCGTCGCTCGCCATCACCGCGCCGCGCAGCCCGAAGTTGAACTTGCCTGCCTTGGCGATGGCCTGTTCTAACGCGTCCACGCGGCTGGTCTGCCCCGTGCCGCTGGCGAGCAGCTGCCGGTCCTTGGCCAGCACGATGGCGTTGCTCTTGGTGTGCTTCACCAACACGTTCGCGAACACGAGGTCGTCCAGTTCCTGCGCGCTGGGCGCTTTCTTCGTTACCGTGCGCATGCCGGTGGCGGTGTTCACCACATTGTCCGGGGCCTGCTCCAGCACACCGTTCAGGGCCGTGCGGTACCTGCGGGCGGGCCGTGGTACGTGTTGGCGCGTCAGAATGATGCGGTTCTTCTTCTTGCGCAGGGTGTCCAACGCTTCCGGCGCGTAGCCCGGGGCACAGACGATCTCGAAAAAGATGGTGTCGATCGCTTCTGCCGTGGCGGCGTCGATGGGCGCGGTGGTGATGAGCACACCGCCGAAGGCGCTCACCGGATCGCCCGCCAGGGCCGCGTCCCAAGCGGCTTTCAGCGTGGGGCGGATGGCCGCGCCGCACGCGTTGTTGTGCTTCAGGATGGCAAAAGGCACCCCGCCCAGCGTCGCCAGGTCGTCGACCAGCTCCAGCGCCGCGTCCAGGTCCAGCAGGTTGTTGTAGCTGAGTTCCTTGCCGTTGTGCTGCTCGAAGAGCGCGGCCAGGTCGCCGTGGAAACGCGCGGGCTGGTGCGGGTTCTCGCCGTAGCGCAGCGGGTGCGCAGGGGTCGGCAGGCTGAAGCCCTCGGCCGCGCCGCCAGCGAACCAGTGGTGGATGGCACTGTCGTACCCGGCGCTTACCCCGAAGGCCGCCGCCGCTAGTGCCTTGCGCTCGGCCAAGCTGGTCTTTCCGTCCTGCTCCTTCAGGATCCGCAGCAGTTCGGGGTACTGCACCTTGGAGGCTACGATGGCCACGTCGGCGTGGTTCTTCGCCCCGGCCCGGATGAGCGAGATACCGCCGATGTCGATCTTCTCGATGATCTCGGCCTCCGTTCCGCCCTTGGCCACCGTGTCCGCGAACGGGTAGAGGTCCACGATCACCAGGTCGATGGGCGGTATGGCGTACTCCTCCAGCTGCGCCACATCGCTGGCCAGCCCGCGCCGGCCGAGGATGCCACCAAAGACCTTGGGGTGCAGCGTTTTCACCCGGCCGCCCAAGATGCTGGGGTAGCTCGTGAGGTCTTCCACCGGCGTCACGGGCAGGCCCAGCCCTTCGATGAATTCCTGCGTACCGCCCGTGCTGTAGAGGTGGATATCGAGGCGATGGAGCTCACGGACGATGGCTTCGAGCCCGTCCTTGTGGAATACCGATATCAGCGCACTGCCGATCCGCTTGCCGCCCTCCACCGTGGTTTTTGTTCGTTGCGCAAGTTTAGAGGCCCTGCCAAGGGGCCTTCGGCGGGAGCACGGCGGATTTTCAGCCGTGTTACCAACACTTAACGTGGTGCGGGGCGCAATGGAGAAAGGGTGCGAGAGCGGGCACCCTCGCACGCTCGCACCCTCGCTCGGCACTCAGAACAGCAGCCCGATGCCCGCCGTCACGTTGGTAACGTCGGTCCGGCTGGTGAGGCGGCTGAAGCCCACGTTGCCCTGGTCGCTTATCGTTACGCTTTCGGGATCGGCATAGGTGGCCTCGCCGCTGTTGAAGCGCTCCACACGCGCCTCCACGTACAGGAGTTTGCCGAAGGTCACCATCACACCGGCGGCCCAGCCCACGCTGAAGGCGAGGTCCGACTGGTTGGCCTCCTTGCTCAAACTGCCCTCCACGCCATCGGCCGTCACCTTGCTGGTGGTCCTGAACTGCCGGAAGCCCACCAGGCCGTCCGCGTACGGGCGAATGCGGACTCCGAGCGGGCTTATGCGCAGCAGCGCGTGGTAGCCGAACACCTTGTTGCGCGTGGTGAGCGTGCCTTCATTGATACCGAGGTACTGGGTGGTCACCGGCACGGTGCGGTCGTTGTCGCCCATTACGCTGTAGCCGAAGGCCAGGCCGCCTTGTAGGAAGGGCAGGCGGCCCAGCGGGTAGGCCATGTGCGCGTTCACATGGAACAGGTTCTTCCCCAGCGCGTCCCTGAATTCGCCGGTGGGAATGCTGAGCCCGATGCCGCCGCCGAGCGAGCCCCGGCCGCCCAGCTGGGCGTGGGTGGCGACGGTGGTGAACAGAACGAACGAGAGCGCGATGGAACGCATGGCGGTGGCGGTTTGGTGAAGCAATCCCGATCCCGTGCCGGATCGCCATGCGGGCAGTGCGCCTTCGTCACCATCATCACGCGGGTGCCCCACCTTCGCCGCGATGGAGATCGGCCAAGCGTGGGAAGCCTGGGGCCTGTGGGGGCTCTTCCTGGCGTCGTTCATCGCGGCCACCCTGTTGCCCCTGAGTTCCGAGGCGCTGCTGGGTGCGCTGGTGCTGCACGGCTGGCCGGGCCTGCCGTTGTTGGCCGTGGCCACGGCGGGCAATACGCTGGGCGGATTGGTCAACTATGGGATCGGGCGGTGGGTACCGGAAGGCCGGTTGGCCCGGTGGACCCGGATCGATCCCGCAATAACGGAACGCTGGCGCGCGCTGGCGCACCGGCACGGCGCGTGGGCGGCGCTGCTCTGCTGGCTCCCCATTATCGGGGATCCCATCGCGCTGGCCCTGGGGCTCTTCCGCGTGCCGCTGCTGCCCACCGCGGTGCTCATGGCGGTGGGCAAGGCCGTGCGCTACGCGGTGGTCATCGGCGCGCTGGGCGGCACGTTCGGCTGACCCCGTGAACGGCGGAAGGCCCCCGAAAGGGCCTTCCGCACATGAGGACCACGCAATGGTCAATAAACCGTGTTCTGGGGATTCCAGTTGCACCAGCCGCTCGTCCAGTCCTCGCTGCCGAAGGCGCCCTTGAAGGGCACGGGCGTGAAGAAGGCGTTGCTCAGGTTGGCGTTGCTGAAATCGGCACCGCTCAGGAGGATCGATCCGCCATTGGGACGGAAGCTGGGTACCGTGAGGCTGAATGGCGTGGGCAGGCCCAGCGACGAGAGGTCGCTGTTGGCGGCGTTGTCCCAGCCCGCGGTACCGAACCAGACAGCGGGGTCGAAGCCCGCGCCGGCCACGGTGTCCACGGCGATGCTGCTCCAGGCCGCGAGGTGGGTGTTGCGCACCTGCAGGAGGCCGGCGCCCACATTGCCACCGGTGAGGCCGCCGTCCAGCAGGAGGTCCGTGGGCCAACCGGCGATCACCGAATTGTACACGCTGTGGCGGGTGTTGCGGCGCAGGTGGCCGCCGCGCTTGAAGAGCGTGTTCATGTTGCCCGTATTGGGGTCCACGGTGAGCGGGCCGTACAAGCTGATGTTGCTGAAGACGGGGCTGGTCACCGGTGCGCTGGTGGAGCCGCTGGCGTCGTTGTCGCTCTCGAAGCCGTTGCTGCCGCTCTGGTCGGCGATGGCGGGGTCGCGCAGGGCCACGCCGAATTGCACGTGGCCGCTGAAACCGTTGTCGGTATCAAAATCATCGTCCCAACCGCGGAAGGCCACAAGGTGGCTGGCGTTCACCGTGCCGCCGAACCACTCGTAGCTGTCGTCGCCGCTGTAGCTCACCTGCACGTGGTCCACGACGGTGCCCGCGCCAACCGCGCCGAGGGTGAGGCCGTTGATCTCGTTGTTCACCTGGTAGGCGATGCCCGGGAACTCGATGCGTACATAGCGCAGGACGCCGCTGTTGTCGTTGGCATCGCTGCCACCGAAGGTGGCGCCGGTGCCGCCCTCGAGCAGCACGTTGCTCCCCGCGTTGTTGGGGGCTTTGCCGCAGATGATCAGGCCGCCCCAGTCGCCGTAGTCGCGCTGGCCGGCAGGTTGGTTGCTGGTGAACACGATGGGCTGGGCGGCCGTGCCCTCGGCAATGAGCTTCGCACCGCGCTCGATCACCAGCGTGGCCTTCGTCGGCTTGTCGCCCTTGATGATGGTACCCGGCTCAATGGTGAGCGTGGCGCCGCTCTGCACCTTCACGAAGCCGTTCAGCAGCCAGGTCTTGTCGTTCGTGAATGTGAAACTCTGGTTCGTACTGTCCGATACCGTTACGACGTTGCCGTTCTCCACGGTGTGGAACGACCATGTGCCGCCCGCCGGGGCAGGTGTTTCCTCCTCCTCGTCCTTTTTGCAGCCAGTGGCCAGCAGTGCGGTGCCCAACAGCATCGCCCAGGTGCCCGTGCTCAAGATGTAGCGCATGTTTCCTTGGTGTTTTTTCGTGGGGCAAAGGGAGGGCCGCCGCGTTATGTCCGACTTAGCGCCGTATTACCTTATCATTCATCCGCGTTATCTTTTCGTTACGCGGACGGCCGCGTTCCACGACGAAAGAAACACACGGATCGGGCGGTACTCATCTGTGTTTTTCCGTGTCCATCCGTGGTTTTTCAGGAACCCGTCCGCCTGCGGCGGGCAGGATCTTCCTGGTTGAACCACGGATACGCACGGATGCGCACGGACCGGACGGCGGTCGCTGCGGCCCGCATTCAGAATCGGTACGTCACGCCCGCGCTCAGGTATGCGCCGCGCCGGAAGCTCATCACCTCCTCGTCCGTGTCCTCCAGGCGATCGTCGGCGTTGCTGTCCTGCAGCAGGCGCGTGCGCTGGTTCAGCACGTCCTGGGCGCCCACCTTCACCTCGAAGCGCTTGCCCAGGCCCTTGCTCGCCGTGATGTCCAGCACGTTGCGCGGCATCTCGTGGATGTCCGGTATGCCGATGGATCCAACCGCGAAGAGTCGCGGACCGCTCACGTTGTACAGGACATTGAACTGCAGCTTGTGCTCCGGGTCCGCGTAGTAGAGGCCCGCATTGAGCACCCAGGGGCTCTGGCCCATCATGGGGCGTTCACTGGCCTGGCCGCCCTGGGTGGCGCCGAGGTCCACCGCGCTGTGGATCCACGCGCCGTTGAAGAGCACGCCCCAGCGGGCAAGGAAGCCCTCGGGGGCCCAGGAGGCCGTGGAAAGGCGTACCTCGGCCTCCAGGCCCATGCTATGCGCTGAGACGGCGTTGTAAAAGGTGAAGTTGCGCGTGCCACCGCCGCCGGTACCGGGCACATAATACATTTCGATGGGGTCGCTGAAGCGTTTGTAAAAGGCACCCAGGCTCACCACCTCGTTCAAGGAGGGGTAGAATTCGAAGCGGGCGTCGGCGTTCTGCACGCTGGCCGTGCGCAGCTTCGGGTTGCCGTAGATGACCGTATTGGTGCTGAAGTCATAATAGGCGAAAGGCGCCAGTTCGCGGAACTCGGGGCGGTTCAGGGTTGTACCCCATCCCGCGCGCAGGACGGAGCGCTCCGTAATGTTCAACGAGGCGTTCACCGAGGGCAGCACGAAGAGCAGCCGCTTGTCCACGCCGACGGGCTGGCCGCCGTAGGTGCCGCTGTTGAGTTCCTGCCGGTTGTGCTCCACCCGCGCGCCGGCCTTCACGTTCCACTTGTTCTCCATGACGATCTGCCCCGCCAGGTATCCGGCCAGCAAGGTGTTCGCCCCGGTGTAGGCGTCGCTCGGGTTGGTGCCCTCTTCCAGCTTGAATCCCGTGGTGGGGTTGATGTGCTCAGCACTGAACACCTCGTCAAGCGGCAGGTACAACTGGCTGTTGTCGAACTGCGAGGTGCTCGCGATGCGAAGCGACATCCAACGCGCGGCGAATTCACGGTCCTTGCGTTCCACATAGGCGCCCACGGTGATCTTCGGCAGGAGGCCCTCCTTCTTCAACGGTATCCGCAGTTCATGGTCAAGTTTGCCGCTCATCACGGTCTCGTCCAGGTCACTGAAGAAGCGGCCCGCGTCCAAGGTGGTGGCGCTGGAGGCGATCACGGTCTGGAAGGGTGTGTCCGCGTCGGAGCCGTTGAGGTCGCGCACGGTGCGCACCCGGCGGAAATCGGGCTCCTTGCTGATGGCCTTGCCGTATCCGAGGGTCCAATCCAATCTGCTCACGTCGGCCTTCAGCTCGTGCGAGCCGTGCAGCTGCCCGCTGTAGATCATGCGCTGCTGATAGCGGAAGGCGTAGTTGCGCACCTCGTTGCCCTCCTCCAGGTTGCGGCCGGTGCGCAGGGTGGTGCGCTCTTCACCGCTCTGGTTGAAGAGATTGCGGAACTCCAATTTGGTACCGTCGGCCAACAGCGCGCTCCAGTTGCTCATTACGCTCATCCGGGCCATGCGGATATTCTCATTGTCCGCATAACTGTATATCGTGTCGCTGCGGCGTGCGTTGAGGTCGTAGGCGTTGTAGTTGAAGTTGCGCGCGGTGTACGCGGTGCTGGTATTGCTGTAGCTTATGGCGTTCACCGTGCCGAAGCGCGCGCCGCCCTCCTTGCCGAAGCGACGGGCCAGGAAGAGATTGGCACGCTGGTCGGGCAAGGCGGAATGCGGGGTGGCCGTCCAATTGTTGGGCATCTCACGGCCGAGCGCGGCCAGTTGCTGGGGGTCCGTCACTTGGTACAGGTTTGCGGGGAAACCGCCCGGCAGCTTGCGGAAGCCGTTGTCGAAGCCCAGCGCGTCCGTTGGGCTCCCCTTGCTCTGGTAGAAGTCCCGAAAGGTGGTCCCGGGGCGGTAACCCAGGGAATAGTTGACCTCGGTGGCGTTCTTGTCCGGTACGCCGATGGTGGCCACCTTGACCGTGCCGCCGGAGAAGTCGCCGGGCAGCTCCGGCGATGCGCTCTTGTAGATGAGGATGCGGTCCAGTGCTCCGCTGGGGATCATATCGAAACTGAAGGCCCGCTTGTCCGCCTCCAGACTGGGCGCGGTGGCGTCGTTGAGCATCACGTAGTTGTACCGGTCCGTGAGCCCGCGCACCATGATGAATCGGTCGTTGATGATGGTGACGCCGGGGATGCGCTTGACCACATCACTGGCGGTGCGGTCCTGGCTCTTGGCGATCTGCTGGCGGCCGATGCCGCTCACCACCTGGTCGCTCTTGCGGGTCTCCATCAGCACGGCGGCCTCGGTATCCACTCGCTTCTCCTTCACCACCTGCACGGCCTTCATCACGGTGGCGTCGCCGTCCAGCCGAAGGTCCACGGTCATGGTCTCATCGGCCGTCACCGTCACCGTGCGCTCAACCGGCACGCGGCCCACCAGGGCGGAAACCACCGTCCACGTGCCCGGCTCCACTTTGAAATAGTACTTACCATCGATGTCCGTACTGGCGCCGGTGCCCGTGCCTTTGATGGAAACACTGGCGAAAGGCTGTGGCTCCGGTCGGCCATTCTCCAAGGTGGTCACCGTTCCGGATATCGTGCCCTTCTGGGCGGGAACGGAGCAGTACAGCAGCAGCGCGGGAAGCAGGCCAAGGATGCGTTTCATCGGGCGGGATTTACCGCCCGCAAAAGTCCCCGCCCGCCATTAGGCGGGTCTTGATCCAGTATTACCGGTCCGTTAGCCCTTCGGCCCCGTACTTAACGATCACTTAACACCCGCTTCCCGCCGCGCCCGCTGTTCCAGGAACCACCACTTCGGCCCGTCCTTTCGGCCCTTGGCCTTCTGCCACATGGCCACCAAGCGGTCCTGGAGCAATGCCGTGGCCTCCTCCACATTGTCGGCCACGAAAAGGAACTCGAGTTCCTTGCGCCCGATGGTGCCTTCCGCCACCATGCGATCGATCTGCGCCAGCATGGGCCGCCAATACTCCTTGCCGTAGAGGAGAATGGGGAAGTCGCGCACCTTGCCGGTCTGGATCAGCGTGATGGTCTCGAACAGCTCATCGACCGTGCCCGCGCCGCCGGGCATCACCACGAAGCAGATGCTGTACTTCACCAGCAGTACCTTCCGCACGAAGAAGCGCTCGAAGATGAGGCTCACGTCCAGGTACGGGTTCGGCCGCTGCTCGTGGGGCAGCACGATGTTGCAGCCCACGCTGGTGGCGCCCACGTCGCGCGCACCGCGGTTGGCGGCCTCCATCAGGCCTGGCCCGCCGCCGGTCATGATGTTGAAGCCCACGCGCCCCGTGCGCCGAGCCAGTTCGCGCGTGGCCACGTAATAGGGGTGGTCCTCGGTGAAGCGTGCGCTGCCGAAGAAAGTGACGCAGGGGCCCAGGAAGTGCAGCTTGCGGAAACCGTATATGAACTCCCCCGCGATGGACAGCACGGTCCTGAATTCCTCCCAGCGGGAGCGCGGGCCTTCCAGGAACCGCAGGTCGATGGCGCGGGTGCTGTTGCCGTTGGGTGAAGGCATGCGTCGTTCGCCTCCAAGGGACAGGAAGGCGGTGCGGCGAAAGTATCCCGCTCAACGGACCACGATGCGCTGCCGGGCCAGCGGTCTGTCCGGTGTCCGCAGCACGATCACGAAGACTCCGCTGTTGTCCACGGTCACGGTGGTCGCTGATGCCATGACCGGGACGCGGTCCACTGTGCGGCCGAGCAAGTCCAGCACCTCCACACGGGCCCGGTCCGCTGGTGGGGCATCGGTGCTGACCGTGATGGGCGCGCCGCGTTCCACTAGGGTCGGCGACACGTGCATGTGCGGATGTTCCACCTCGGGCAAGGCCAGCCAGGTACCGCAGTTAACGCCGGGTGCCGGCCACTGGATCTCGGGGTCGGAATAGCAGAGCAAGGGCCCCATCCCCGTTCCATCGGAACAAATGACCCACGAGAACATGTAGTTCATATCGCCGAACCGTTCCGCGGACTGCCCCTCCGTGAACACCCCGACGTTGCCCAACTGGCTATGGGCCGTCCAGTTCAAGCGCCGTAGGGCATGGCCTTGGACGAGCAGCGTGTCCGTGCTTGCGACCAGGTAATTCATCGTGTCGAATGGCTGGCCATCCCACGTGTTGACCGGTACGCTCCATCCGTCGCCGGGCTGCGCGTTGAACGCCATGATCAGGTCGGATACGCCGGTGTTCGGGTCATAGCGGAACACGCTGTCGCCGCTGACGTGCGTGTACACGTCCAGTTCCATGCCCGGGAACATGCAGTCGGTGCCTGCGGGGAAATGGACGATGGAACAGGTGCGGCCCGCGATGACCGTGTCCCCGGTAACGTACACCGGGTACATCCAATGGGGATCATTGAATGGAGGAGGGGATACCCAAGAGGCTTCGTAGACCCACCGCGCGCCGATCGGCGCGAAGACCGTTCCGGGCGCGCCCAGCTCGCATTGCGGGTACTGCGGGTCCAGCCAGGAGACCTCGGGGTCGGAATAGCAGCGCAGCGGACCGTTGATCTCGTTGTCGCAGGGGCCATAGAACCACTGGAACAGGAAGTCCATGTTCCCGAACCGTTCGATGAATTGGCCATCGGACGGGGCATGGACGTACGATCCCAGCTCGTAGGTAACCTCCACGGTGGTCCTCCGCAGGGGCAGGCCGGCCAGCATGATCGTGTCCGCCGCCGTCACCGTATACAGGAGCGTGTCGTGGAGCCCCTCCTGGCCGCCGAGCCCGATGATGGTGCGCCATGTGCCGCCGACGGGCAGCCCGAAGACGCACAGGGTGCGGAAGGTGTTGTCGGCCGGATCGAAGAAGAGCACCGAATCACCGGCGGTGGTGACGAAGGGGAAGAAGCCCATGCACGCGCTGAACCCGCCGGACCAGGACAACTTGGAACAGTTGACGCCCTGGATCGTGGTGTCGCCGATGCAATGGATGCGGAACAGCGCCGTATCCGGCCCGCCGACGTAATGCTGCGTATAGCTCCATTCCGCGCCGATCGGCGCGAAGACCGTTTGTGCCGTCGCCGGGATGGGGAACAGCGCGAGGAGCAGGATGTTGCGCATAATGGGATGAAAGTCAGCGAAAAATACGGGCCGGAGGCGGAATGCTGCCCCTGTCCGCCGGTGCTATGTTCGCGGTCCATATTCCTTCGCCGCATGAAACAACTCGCCGCCCTCTCTCTTTCGTTGACCGCCACGCTGGCCTTCGCCCAGCCCCAGATCCTCAACAGTGGTTTCGAAACCTGGCAGGACCCGGCCGCCGCCACGGCGGAACCCGAGGAGTGGAGTTCGGTGAAGACCAGCGACGGGGGCGACTTCATCAACAACCTGGCTCCGCAACTCTGTTGGCAGAGCACCGATGCGCACACCGGAACGTACAGTGCCAACCTGCGCACGGCGGACACCTTCGTGGGCCCGGCCAGCGGCATCATGACCTGCGGCCGCGTGCATGCGGAGCTCAACCCGAACAACGGCTATGTCTTCACCGATGCGGGCAACGCGGACTGGAACCAGGCCCTTACCGGCCGCCCCGACAGCATCATCGGCTGGTACAAGGCCACGATCGTGGGCGCCGATTTCCCGACGCTGAAGGCCGCCCTGCACACAAGCACAGGCAGCATCCCCGAGAACGGCACCTTGGGCAACTGGGTCGGCGGCGCCGATTGGAACGGACCTTCCACCACGGTTGGCGAGTGGACGCGCTTCGCTGTGCCCGTCAACTATTTCAGTGCGGGTGCTCCAGAATGGGCGCTCGTGGTGGTCACCAGCGGGAACGGACTGGAGAGCGAGGTGGGCACCGAGGTCTGGTACGACGACTTCGCCCTGATCTACAACGTGACGCCGGTGCCCAGCGAGAACATGGCCTACGTGACGGCTGACGACGGCTTCGCGCTCAACGTGGATTTCAGCACCGGGGGCGAGCCCGTGGCCGCCACGGACTTCGTGGCCGAGCTGAGCGATGCCAACGGCGACTGGACCGCGCCCGTGGCGATCGGGAGCCTGAACACCACCCTCGGCACCGGTACCATTCCCTGCGTTATCCCGGCCGGCACGCCGAGCGGCACCGGATACCTGATCCGCGTTACCAACGCGTCGCCGTTCTACGCACCTTTGGAGGCGGGCATCACCATCGACCTGAGCACCTCCGTGGCCGCCAATGCGGGCACGGGCGCTTCGGTGCGATCACTGGACAACGGGATCGTCGTGGACCTGTCCCGTGCAGCCGGCGGTCCTGTGCTGTGCGAGGTCTTCGACGCGCGCGGTGCGCTGCTGGCCCGCGAGACGCTCGTGGGAGCCGCGCAGCACCGCCTGTCCTTGCCTCCCGCACCGGGCGTGTACACCGTACGGCTCACGGGCAACGGGGTCGGCGGGGCACACCGCGTGACGCTGTGGTAGTCCGCGCCGTGCGGCCTTCCGGCAACCCGTTCCAAAGCAACGACCCGGCATGTTCCGTTCGTCCTGTCACCGATCACCAAACCCTGATCACCATGAAAGCACTCGTACTCCCCTGCATGCTCGCCTCCGCCTCCCTGATGGCACAGACCACCCACACCATCAGCACGGTGGGCACCAGCTTCAGTCCCGCTCTGGTGAACGCCGTGGAGGGTGATGAGATCGATCTCACGATCGCCGCCCCGCACACCTTCACCCAAGTGGATGAGGCCACTTGGAATGCCAACGGTAACACGCCCAATGGCGGCTACAACTTCAGTGCGGGCAGCCACAGCTTCACTGTCACCGAACCCGGCACCATCTGGTACGTGTGCTCGCCGCATGCCAGCATGGGCATGAAGGGTCGCATCGTTGTGAGCATCAATACCGGTGTTGATGAACTGGGATCGGACGGCATCGCCCTGGCGCCCAACCCGGCCACCGATGTGGTGCGGTTCACCGGTCTGGCCGGCACCGTTCAGGCGGACCTGTTCGACACGAAAGGCGCCCGCGTGCTTTCCCGCACGGTGGCCAACGGAACGCTGGACGTTTCATCCATGCTTCCGGGGAGCTATGTGTGCGTCGTGCGTGGGGCCGATGGCACCCCACTGCTGCGGGCCCCGCTCGAGATCCGGCGCTGAGCGTGCGCTCAGCCCTTCGCCGCTGCGAACTCCTTCACGAAGCTCACGATGCGCTTGCGGAAGAAGAGGAAGAGCAGCACGTAGGGCACGGTCATCAGGAAGAGGATGCCCGTGTTGAGCCCTTTGCCCACGGCCTGCTCACCGCCGAACACGCCGCTCTGCTCGCGCCCGCTCTCCACCGTGGCCTTGCACATGGCGCAGCCCTGCGCGGCGAGATCGCTTGACAAAAGGAGAAAAAGCAGGCAGAACGTAGCAGGCAGCAGGCAACGCACCATCCGGACGGTGCGCATGGCTGTCTGCTGCCATCTGACTGCTGCGCGGTGTATCAACACGGCGCGAAAGTACGGTCCGGCCAACCGAACGGCTATGGCACCACAGGGCTCTCGGGTCTTGTTCCGAACACCGGTTGCGACCCCTTAGGGGTCATTACGCCCGCGCACCCCCAAGCCACATTCTGCGACCGCCTCGCGGTCGGATCGCACACGACCGCGAAGCGGTCGCAGCGTGTAGTAGCGCAGAAAAGCAAGTGGTATTCGACCCCTAAGGGGTCGCAGCCAGTGTTGCCCCGTCCACTACGGCTGCAAGACCCGATAGCCCTGTATGGCACCACCACCTCGGCAACGGCAAGGGTGCGCCCAGCGCCATCCTCGGCTCGCACGAGATACACACCGCCCAAATGCAACACGAGTTCGGCGTTTTTGCCTGCCAATGGTCGGCTTCGATGACCGGCCCTCTTTGCCCCGGAGACCTCCAGTTATCGCTGGTCCGACTTCACGGGGAGCTCTCATCCGCACGTGCCCGATCCTTGATCGTTCGGGAATACAGTGGGGGGGCGCATTGAGTGGGCACCCGCATCTATCGGGGCTAATAATCTCCGGGAGCGGCTTCCGGAAAGCGCGCCCCGGCTCCCTGCGATGGGGCCGCGGCACATGCGCTGTTGAAAATTTCCTTCCCCGTAGGGGAACCGCCCCCGCCAGCCGGTTCCTTGGCACTCCTTCCGGGAAGATCGCCTTTCATTTGCGGCCTTTGTCTGCCCAAGCATGCCGTCCCCGGAGCACGAAGGCGGACCGAATTCAATAAGCATGGCCAAGAAAGAAGCAGGTGACCTGGTGATCGTGGAGTCGCCCGCCAAGGCGAAGACCATCGAGAAATACCTCGGGGACGGGTTCACCGTGCTCAGCAGCTACGGCCATGTACGCGACCTGCCCGAGCGCGACCTGAGCGTGGACGTGGACAACGGCTTCGAGCCCGTGTACATCATCCCTGACGACAAGAAGGAGCGCCTCGGCCAGTTGAAGAAGGAAGCGGACAAGGCCGCCACCGTGTGGCTCGCGACCGACGAAGACCGCGAAGGGGAGGCCATCAGCTGGCACCTGAAGGAAGCGCTCAAGCTGCCCGACAGCAAGGTAAAGCGCATCACCTTCAACGAGATCACCAAAAAGGCCGTGCTGGAGGCCATCGAGAACCCGCGCGGCATTGATGTGCACCTCGTGGACGCCCAGCAGGCCCGCCGGGTGCTCGATCGCCTCGTGGGCTACGAACTCAGCCCGATCCTTTGGCGCAAGGTGAAGCCCAGCCTCAGCGCTGGCCGGGTACAGAGCGTGGCCGTGCGCCTCATCGTGGAGCGTGAGCGCGAGATCCTCGGCTTCACCGAGAAGAGCGCCTTCCGCGTGAACGCCTTGTTCACGACCGCTGAAGGCCGCGGTGTGAAGGCCGAACTGCCACAGCGGTTCCCCATCGAAGAGGAGGCGCTCGCCTTCCTGAACAGTTGCCTTGGCGCGTCCTTCACCGTGCGCGCCGTGGAAAAAAAGCCCGGCAAGCGCACGCCCGCCGCGCCCTTCACCACCAGCACCTTGCAGCAGGAGGCCAGCCGCAAGCTCGGCTACGGCGTGGACCGCACCATGCGCATCGCCCAAGGGCTGTACGAGCAGGGCCACATCACCTATATGCGTACCGACTCGGTGAACCTGAGCGAGCAGGCCATCGCCGCCGCCGCCGAGCAGATCAGCGGGCAGTACGGTGAGCGCTACAGCAAACCGCGCCGCTTTCAGAGCAAGAGCAAGGGGGCGCAGGAGGCGCACGAGGCCATCCGCCCTGCCGACATGAAAGTGCGCAATGCGGGCTCCGACAGCGATGCCGAGCGCCTTTACGACCTCATCTGGAAACGCACGCTCGCCAGCCAGATGGCCGATGCCGAACTCGAGAAGACCGTGGTGGACATCGCGATCAGCACCCGGCCGGGCGAAGCGCTCAAGGCCCAGGGCGAGGTGATCCTCTTCGACGGCTTCCTGAAAGTGTACCTCGAAGGCCGTGACGACGAGGGCGATGAGGAGCAGGAAGGCCTGCTGCCGGACATGCGGCAGGGTGACGCGCTCTCCTTGCAGGAGATGGCCGCCACGCAGCGCTTCGACCGGCCAGCGCCGCGCTACACCGAGGCCAGCCTCGTGAAAAAATTGGAGGAGCTCGGTATCGGCCGCCCCAGTACCTACGCGCCCACCATCAGCACCGTGCAGAAGCGCGGCTACGTGGTGAAGGAGAACCGCGACGGCACCCAGCGCCCCTATCGCGTGCTCACGCTGGCGCAGGGCGCCATCAACGCCGTTACCGCCACGGAGAACACCGGCGCCGAGAAGCAGAAGCTCTTCCCCACGGACATCGGCATGGTGGTGAACGACTTCCTTGTGGAGCACTTCCCCACGATCGTGGACCTCAACTTCACCGCCAAGGTGGAGGAGGAGTTCGATGTGATCGCCGAGGGCAAGGAGAACTGGCGCGAGATGATCGCCCGCTTCTACAGGCCCTTCCACACCACCATCGGCACGGTGAAGGACACGGCCGAGAAAGCGACCGGCGCGCGCGTGCTGGGCAAGGACCCGGAGACCGGCAAGGACGTGGTGGCCCGCATCGGGCGTTTCGGGCCCATGATCCAGATCGGCAGCGTGGAGGACGAGGAGAAGCCGCGCTTCGCCAGCCTGCGCGGCAACCAGAGCATCCAGAGCATCACCTTCGAGGAGGCCATGGCGCTCTTCAAGCTGCCCCGCACCTTGGGCGAGAGCGGCGGCGAGGCGGTGAGCGCCGGCATCGGGCGCTTCGGCCCCTACGTGAAATTCGGGAGCATCTACGCCAGCCTCGGACCCGATGACGACCCGCTCAGCATCACCCTCACACGGGCCCTGGAGCTGATCGACGCGAAGAAGGCCGCCACCGCCACCCGGGAGCTCGGCGAGTTCGAGGGCGCCCCCATCGTCACCGGACGTGGGCGCTTCGGGCCTTACGTGAAGCACGGTACGGTGTACGCGAACATCCCGAGAAACGAGGATCAGGCCGCCGTAACGCTGGAGCGCGCCGTCGAGCTCATCGGCGAGAAGCGCAACAAGGCCGCCGCCAACACGCTGAAGACCTTCGAGGGCTCACCCGTACAGGTGCTCAAGGGCCGCTACGGGCCCTACATCTCCAACGGTACCAAGAAGTACGTGAACGTGCCCAAGGACAAGAAGCCCGAGGACCTCACCTTGGAGGAGTGCCTTGCGTTGCTCGGGGCGATCGCGGACAAGGGTGGCAAGGGCGCCAAGAAGGCCGCTGCCCCCAAGGCGAAGAAGGCCGACCCCAGGAAGAAGGCAGCGAAGAAGAGGGCACAGTAGCGTCGGCCCACTGGGGCGACCCGGCGTGACCGGCCCGGCTGGGCGTGAACGCCAACCGCTGCGAACACCCGCCTGTCAGCAGGCACGGGACTCAGCGGGTCGGGGCCTTGTTCCGCAGGGCCACTTTTGGCGGACGCCCCGCCAGGGCCCCGCCTATGGACATCAGCATCTATTTCAAACCGTCGCAACGCTTCGGCCACAGCCGCCCGGAATGGCCCGCCCACACCCTGGGCGACAACACGCTCTTCCACACGGTGAGCGGAATGCCCGGTCTCGAAGGGGCGCAGGTGGCCATCCTCGGGGTACTCGACGACCCGGGCCACGCCCGGCCGCGTGGCTGCGCGGAAGCACCGGACGCGGTGCGTGAGGAATTCTACCGGTTGCATCTGCCCCAGGGCAAGGTGAACGTGGTGGATCTGGGCGATATCCACCCGGGACACACCGCCAAGGATACCCAGCACGCGCTGGCCGAGTCGATCGCCGAGCTGGTCCGTAAGAACATCATTCCCATCATCATCGGCGGAGGGCAGGGCCACACCTTCAGCCAGTACCTGGCTTATGAGAAGCTTGAGCGCACCGCCAACCTGGCCTGCGTGGACGGCCGTTTCGACCTGGGCGAGCCCGGGCAGGGCCTGGCCGACACGAGCTACCTGAGCCACATGGTGCTGCGGCAGCCCAACTACCTGTTCAACTACAGCAACCTCGGCTTCCAGACCTACCTCGTGGATCAGCCCGGCATCGAGCTGATGGAGAAGCTGTACTTCGATACGCACCGCCTTGGCGAGTTACGGGCCAACCTGGCCGAGGCCGAGCCCGTGCTGCGCAATGCCGATACGGTGAGCGTGGACATGAGCAGCGTGCGCTGGGCCGATGCCCCTGGCACCACGCGGCCGGGGCCCAATGGCTTCCACGGCGAGGAGATCTGCCGCATCATGCGCTACGCCGGGGTGAGCGAGAAAGTGACCTCCGTGGGTATCTATGAGATGGACCCTTCGCGTGACCAGCACGGTATCACGGCCCAACTCGTGGCGCAGATGATCTGGTGTTTCCTGGACGGCGTGGGCAGCCGCACCAACGACCTGCCCTGGCTGGACCGCAAGCGCTTCACCCGCTTCCGCGTGCCCATCAAGGGGCATGAGCAGGAACTGGTCTTCTACAAGAGCACGGTCAGCGACCGCTGGTGGATGGACATCCCCTACCGCGCCGAGCAGGAGGCCCGCTTCGAGCGGCACCACCTGGTGCCCTGCGCCTACAGCGATTACCAGATGGCCTGCCGTGAGGAAGTGCCGGACCGCTGGTGGCGCACTTATCAGAAACTGGCCTGAGCAGATAGGGGAGGGGACGCCGCTGCTCGCCGGGCGGTGGCCCCCGGCGCACAGGCTTTTTGTTGAAAAGATCGAAGGGACGCCTTTTTTTTTACTTTGGCGGCGGATCGGAACGGACCGAAGGGGGGCATTATCCCCCGGAAACCCGCGTCAATACGAAGAGAACAGCATGAGGGGGAAACTTACCGCAGCGGTCTTGGCGCTGGTGGCGAGCGTTTCGCACGCCCAACAGGATCCGCAGTACACGCAATTCATGTTCGACCGCCTGTCGGTCAACTCTGGGGTGGCCGGCACATCGGGCAATCTCTGTGCCACCCTGCTCCTGCGCCAGCAATGGAGTGGGTTCGATGGCGCGCCGAAGACCGGGTTGCTCAACCTGCAAGGGGCCATCCCCAAGATCAGCAGCGGTGTGGGCCTCTCGGTCTATTTCGACAAGTTGGGCCAAGAGAACAGCACCATCGCCCGGTTGCACTATGCCTATCATGTGAAGTTGGGCGGCGGATCCAGCGTACTGGGCATTGGTCTCTATGCGGGGCTCAGTAGCCGCACCTTGGGCAGCCAATGGGTGTCGGTGGACCCGGTAACCGAGGATGACGCCATCCCGGACAACGGCAGCAGTGCATCGGGTTTCGACCTCGGCGCCGGCATCTATTACATGAACAAGCGCCTTTGGGCCGGCCTCAGCAGTACGCAACTGCCGGAAACCGAGCTGAAGAACGTGAGCATCAAGAACAAGCGCCATTACTACGCCCAAGCGGGCTATCGGGCGGATCTCGGCAAGAACTTCGCCCTATTGCCGGCCCTGCTCATCAAGAGCGACGCCACCTCCACCCAGTTCGACCTGAACGTTACCGGCATGTACAAGGACATGGTGTGGCTGGGTGTTACTTACCGCACGGAGGATGCCATCGCGCCGATGATCGGCTTCCAGATGGCCACCGGTAAGGAGAAGACGAGCATGTTCAAGATCGGTTACAGTTACGATGTGACCACCTCGGAATTGAGGAACTACAGCAGCGGCAGCCACGAGATCATGCTCAATTACTGCTTCCTGATCAAGAAGAAGCCGGTGATCGAGATCTACGGGCACCCACGCTTCCTGTAGACAGGGGTAACAATTGGAACCAAACCGCCGTTTGATGTCTTGTCTGAGCCTGTCCGCTTACCCGGCGGCGAAGACCAGGACCCTGCAAGGACCTGAGACGGAACTCGGCAAAAAAGGAAGACCATGAACCTTCGTCCCATCGCATACTTGGGCGCTGTCGGCCTGCTGGCGAGTTGTGGCCGTGGTGGCCAGGGGCAGCTGATCGGCGCCCAGAACCGCCCCGCCTGGTACCAGGTGGACCCCTACGGGATGAACTACATCCCCATGGGCAGCTACGTCATGGGCCCCAGCGATCAGGATGCGCCGAACGCACTGGTGGCCAAGAGCCGCACCGTGTCCGTGCAGGCCTTCTACATGGACCAGACGGAGATCAGCAACAACGAATACCGCCAGTTCGTGGAGTACGTACAGGACTCCATCATGAAACGCCTGCTGGGCGACGCCGACATCGGCGAGCATGTGCTCACCGAGGACGAGTTCGGCGAGGAGATCGACCCGCCTGTGATCAACTGGAACGAACGGGTGGACCAGGACGATGAGGAGGTGCGCGAGGCGCTGGCCGAGATGTACTATCAGAGCAGCGAGCAATTCTACCGGCGCAAGGAGATCGACACGCGCAAACTGCTGTTCGAGTACTACTGGATCGACCTGCAGGAGGCCGCCCGCAAGGCCGGCCGCGACCAGGACCTGAACGCCGGGGGCTACACCAACTCCAAGGGCCAGAACTTCTCCATCATGGGCCACAGCGACCGGAGCAAGTTCATCATCAAGGAGGTCATCAACGTGTTCCCGGACACGCTCACGTGGGTGCATGACTTCACCTACGCCTACAACGAGCCGATGACCAAGAACTACTTCTGGCACCCGGCCTACGACGAATACCCGGTGGTGGGTATCACCTGGCAGCAGGCGAACGCATTCAACGTGTGGCGCACGCAGAACATGATGAACGCGTGGCTGCAGCAGGGCGGCGAACCCTTCATCAATGATTTCCGCCTGCCCACCGAGGCCGAATGGGAGTACGCCGCGCGTGGCGGCCTGAAGCTCTCGCCTTACCCGTGGGGCGGCCCTTATATCCGTAACCGCCAAGGCTGCTTCCTGGGCAACTTCAAACCCCTGAACGGGAACTACACCGACGACGGCGGTTTCCATACCGTGCCTGTGGACAGCTACAGCGCCAACGACTACGGCCTCTACAACATGGCCGGCAACGTGGCCGAGTGGACCAGCACCGCGTTCGATGAGAGCGTGTACGACTTCGACCACGACCTGAACCCCGAGTACCGCTATGACGCGCTGGCCAACGACCCGCCGTCGCTCAAGCGCAAGGTGATCCGCGGCGGTTCCTTCAAGGACGTCGGCCTGTACCTACAGACCGGTACACGCTGCTTCGAGTACCAGGACACCGCCAAGTGCTACATCGGCTTCCGCTCCGTGCTCACCTACCTGGGCCGTGGCAAGGCGGTGAGCGCCGAGGACCTCTAGCCCCGCGCCCCGCGCTGAACGAAACCCGACGCCCGCGATAACGACCCGGACCAGGGCATCCGCTCCACTTTCCAGAAACCCAACCTAACGCAAGGAACTACGATGAGACCAGGCAGCAAAGCATGGAAGAACTTCATGGCCAAACTCTACGGGATCGGCGCTGCCGTCGTGATCGTGGGCGCGCTGTTCAAGATCCAGCACTGGCCGCTGGCTGACGTGTTCCTGATCCTCGGCTTGAGTACCGAGGCCATCATCTTCATGTTCTCGGCCTTCGAACCGCCCCACGAGGATCCGGACTGGAGCTTGGTGTACCCTGAACTGGCCACGGGCGAGCACGCCGCTGGCGATGACTTCAAGAAGGAGGATCAGCGCTCCATCACCGAGCAATTGGACGATATGCTGGAAAGCGCCAAGATCGAACCTGAACTGATCGCCAGCCTGGGCGACGGCATGCGTTCGCTCAGTGACCAGGCCCGCCAGATGGGCGAGATCACCGGCGCGGCGTCGGCCACCAACGAGTACGCCAACAGCCTGAAGGACGCCTCCAACAAGGTGAGCAGCCTGAGCGACAGCTATGCCAAGGCCAGCGAGAGCCTCGTGGGCCTTACCCAGAACGTGGACGCGGGCCGCAGCGCGGGTGAAAGCCTCAGCCGCATGAGCAAGAACCTCAGCGACCTCAACGAGATGTACGAGATCCAACTGCGCAGCAGCCGGGAGAAGCTCGAGGCCGCCAACCAGATGTTCGAGGGCATGGGCGAAATGCTCGCCCACCTGAAGAACAGCGTGGAGGACACCAAGCGTTACAAAGACAACATCGCCGAATTGAGTACCAACCTCGGCAAGCTCAACACCGTCTATGGCAACATGCTGGCCGCCATGACCGTGCGCGGCTGATCACGTTCCCGCCCCCTAACGACCCCGAAATCCCCACGACCAGACCATGGCAGGCGGAAAGCTGTCCCCGAGACAGAAGATGATCAACATGATGTACCTGGTGCTGACAGCGCTCCTGGCGCTGAACGTATCCAAGGAGATCCTGGACAGTTTCATCACGGTGAACAACGGCCTTGAGAACACCAAGAGTTCTTTGGCCGACAAGGCGAACGAGACCTACACGACCTTCGCCAGCTACGCGCAGCAGAACGCCGAGAAATACGGCAAGGCATACGCGGCGGCCCAGCAGGTGCAGGGCCAGGCGAACGCACTGGTGGGCTATATCGATTCCCTCAAGACGCGGGTGATCATGGAGTGCGAGAAACTCCCCCGCGAGAAGGTGATCGGCAAGGACGCCAGCGGCAGGGACACGGTGCTGAACATGCAGTTGCTGGCTAAGAAGGACAGCTACAACGAGATCACGCACTTGATGGTGGGCAGCGAGCCCGCCAAGCCCAAGGAGGGACCGTGGTCCGCAACGGAACTCAAGACCAAGTTGGAGGAGTTCCGTGACAAGGTGAAGGCCGCAGGAGCCAATGAGCCGGCGATCGTCGCCAGCGCGGACCGCATGTTCAATTTTGAGGATCGTCCTGACGCGGGCGGTACCATGAACAACTGGCAGTCCATCAACTTCTATCACGTTCCCCAAGTAGCGGGCATCACGATCCTCTCGAAGATCCAGGCGGATGTGCGCAACATGGAGACCGAGATGGTGGCCAAGTTGCTGGGCAATGTCGAGAAGCAGAGCTTCAAGTTCAACACGCTCGATGCCATCGTGAAGCCGCAGAGCAGCTATGTGACCACCGGCAGCAAGTACCGCGCGGAGATCTTCCTTGGCGCGTACGACAACCAGAATGCTCCCGAGGTGTACATCTGTGGGCCTGGGGCCAAGGTGGATACTTCCGGGAAGGTGCCGCAGATCGTCGGCGAGAGCGTCAAGCTGCCGATGGAGGGAGCGAAGGCCATTCTGGAACAGGTCGCCGGTGGTGCGGGGCTGAGGCAGGTTTCCGGGATCATCAAATTCACGCCCGTCGGCGGCGCACCCGTGGTCCAGCCCTTCTCCACCGAGTACGAGGTGGCCGCCCCCAACCTGGTGGTGAGCCCCACGAAGATGAACGTCTTCTACCGCGGCATCGATAACCCCGTGGACATCAGCGTGGCCGGCTACAGCGCCAAGGATATTTCCCCCTCGATGAACAACGGCACGCTCTCCAAGGCGGCTCAGGGCTACATCGTGCGGCCGGGTTCGGGCGTTGATGCCACGGTGGGCGTGTCCGTGACCAATCCGGATGGCACCAAGAAATCGTTGCCCGGCGTGCAGTTCCGTGTGAAGGACATCCCCAAACCGCAGCCCTTCTTCGGTGGCAAGACCGTCACTGATCAGAGCATCAAGAAGACGGAACTCACCGCCTCTGCCGGTGTCATCGCCAAACTGGAGAATTTCCAGTTTGACCTCACCTTCCAGATCGTGGAGTACACCGTGTCAGCGACCCTCTCGGGCAACTTGGCTGAAGAGCGCGTGACCGGTGCGGCCATGACGGCCAAGGCCAAGGAGATCGTTGGCAAGGTGAAGACCGGTCAGAAGGTCTACATCGAGAACATCAAGGCCAAGGGGCCCGACGGCCGCACGCAGAGCATCGGTACGCTCGCGTTCAAGGTCATGTGATCCCCCTGGTAACAACCGGCAAGCGTCATGAACAACCGTGGAACCTTCCTGATTGGCGCATGTACCGCGCTCGCAATGGGCCTGTCCACCCCTTCGGGTGCCCAAACCGTGCTGGACGGCGCGTACATCAAGGAACACACCAAGACCCAGCGTGTGGTGCCCTACCCGTACATCCGCGAGGCGGACGTGATGTGGTACAGGCGGATCTGGCGGGAGATCGACGTGACGGAGAAGATCAACCACCCGCTCTATTTTCCGCTGGAGAAGATCAACGACCGCAAGAGCCTCTTTGATGTGATCAAGGACGGCCTGCTGGTGGACGGTTCCATTACGGCGTACGATCCGGGCGCGGATGGCTGGGAGGACGAATTCAAACAGCCGATGCTGACCGCACAGGTCAAGGAGAAGCTGTCCCGGGTGGATTCCGTGTGGGTGGATCGCCTCGATGGTACCGGACAGGACCTGGAGATCGTGAATGTCGAGACGAAGAGCGACAACGTGAAGCGCTACCGCCTGAAGGAGGATTGGATCTTCGACAAGCAACGGTCCTCGATGGATATCCGCATCATCGGTCTGGCTCCTCTGAAGGAGGTTACCGACCAGAACGACGGTTCGGTACGCGGTTACTCGGTGCTGTTCTGGTTGTATTTCCCCGAGTTGCGCTATGTACTGGTGAACTGGGAGGTCTTCAACCGGCAGAACGATGCCGAGCGCCGCTCCTTCGATCACGTGTTCTGGACACGCCAGTTCAACAGCACGATCATCAAGGAGAGCAACGTGTACAACCGTCCATTGGCCGAGTTCAAGACCGGGATCAATGGTGTCCTGGAAAGCGAGGCCATCAAGGCGAGCCTGTTCGAGTTCGAGCACGACCTCTGGAATTTCTGAGAGACCCGTACCTGTTTTCATGAACCCCGGCGTTTACGCCGGGGTTCATGTTTTTGGCGCATACGCGACCGGGTCGGTGGGGCGTTCCTGTTCCGTGCGCGTCGCGATCCCTTCCGCACCGGCCCTCCTGCTTGCCGGGCCGCTCCTCGCCCAAAGCCCGCCCGCCTGCCGCACCGATGCGGTGCCGCGCCCCGAACCCCTGCTGCGCGAGGCGGACGTGATGTGGAGCGAGCGGGTCTGGCGCACCATCGATCTGACCGACCCCGTGAACCGGCCGTTGGGCCCGGGCTCGGACAGTTCGGCGGCCTGTGGCCCGCTCTTCGAAGTCCTGCGCTTCTGCCTCACCACGGAGGCGTCCATCACCGCGTACGACCCCGGGCCCAACGGCAATGACGACCGTTTCACCCGCGCTTTCCGCGCAGTGCAGGTGGACAGCCTGCTCGCTCCGCTCCGGGCCGCGGACATTATCGGCTATCGCCTGAAGGAGGACTGGATCTTCGAGAAGCAGCGGTCGGTGCTGCTGGTGCGCATCATCGGTTTCGCACCTTTGGTGGAGGTGCGTGGTGAGGACGGCGAATACCGGGGCGTGCGCGAACTCTGTTGGCTGTACTGGCCGGAATGCCGCAAAGCGCTGGCCCAATGGCCCGTGTCGTGCGCCTTGCCCGATGGTACACGGCCCAGCTACGAGCAGCTCTTGGCCACGCGTAGGTTCAGCAGCTTCGTATGGAAGGTGAGCAACGTCCAGGACCGGGCGTTGCACCAGGTGCTCACGGGCATGGACGCCGTGCGCGAAGCGGTACGGCTGGAGCGAAGGCTGCGCGACTTCGAGCGCGACCTGTGGCAGTACTGATCGGCCTCGTCGCGCGCCATGGGATCCGGTATTTTCGCGGCCCTTTTCGCGGCAGGCATGATCAACGTCAGCGATCTCACGCTCCATTTCGGCGACCGGACGATGTTCGACGCCGTGTCGTTCTTCATCGGCAAGGACGACCGCATCGGGCTGGTGGGCCGCAACGGCGCGGGCAAGAGCACCCTGCTGAAGATGCTCGCCGGCGAGGAGCCGCCGGACAGCGGCAGCATCGACCGCCCGCGCGACCTCACAACGGGCTACCTGCCGCAGACGATGAAGCATGACCTCGCCCTCTCCCCGAGGCGCATCGTAGCGAGCGCCTTCGCGGAGGCGGAGCGGCTCACCAAGCGGCTTCCGGAGATCGAACAGGAACTCTGCGACCCGTCCATCGACGAGGCCCGCATGATGGCCCTGGCCGAGGAACTGGCCCATGCGCACGAGCGGCTGAACCACATCGGCGCGGGCGACCACGACAAGCAAGTGGAGGAGACCCTGCGCGGCATCGGATTCAGCGATACGGACATGGACCGTCCCATGGCCGAGTTGAGCGGCGGCTGGCGCATGCGTGCGGAACTGGCCCGCATCCTGCTCATGAGCCCGGATCTGCTGCTGCTGGACGAGCCAACGAACCACCTCGACCTGCCCGCGATCCAGTGGCTGGAGGATCTTTTGACCACCTACCCGGCCGCCCTGGTGCTCATCAGCCACGACAAGGCCTTCCTCGACCGCCTCACCACCCGCACCATCGAGGTGGGCGGCGGCAACCTGATCGACCGCAAGGTGTCGTGGAGCCGTTTCGTGGAACTGCGCCAAGAGGAGAAGGCCCAGCAGATGAAGGCCTTCGAGGCCCAGCAGAAGTACATCGAACACACGCAGGACCTCATCAACAAGTTCCGCGCGAAGGCCGCGAAGGCCGCCTTCGCCCAGAGCCTCATCACCAAGCTCGACAAGCTGGACCGCGTGATCGTGGAGGACGACGCCTTCCGGAGCATGATCGTGAAGTTCCCGCCCGCGCCGCACAGCGGCAAGCTGGTGCTGGAGATGAAAGGGGTGAAGAAGAGCTATGGCGACCGTTCGATCCTGACCGACGGGGAACTCACCCTCGCGCGTGGCGAGGCCGCCGCCCTCGTGGGCGCGAACGGCACGGGAAAAAGTACCGTGATGCGCATGCTGGTGGGCGAGGAATCGCACGAAGGGACGATCAAGCTGGGGCACCAGGTCACCATCGGCTACTACGCGCAGGACATGCCCGACCGGCTGGATCCCGCGCTCACCGTCATGGAAACCGCCGAACGCGCCGCCAGCGACGACAACCGCCCCAAAGCGCGCGGCATGCTCGGTGCCTTCCTCTTCAGCGGCGATGACGTGGACAAGAAGGTGAAGGTGCTCAGCGGCGGTGAGCGCGCCCGCGTGGCCCTCTGTTGCATGCTGCTGCGCCCGCTCAACTTCATCCTGCTCGACGAGCCCACCCACCACCTCGACATCCAGAGCAAGGACGTGCTCAAGCAGGCGCTGAAGGACTATGACGGCACCTTCCTCATCGTGAGCCACGACCGTGACTTCCTCCACGGTCTCACCAACCGCCTGCTGGAAGTGAAGGACGGCCGGTTGCGCGACCACCACATGGACATCCTCGAACTCATCGAGCGCAACAAGGCGGAAGCCTCCATGAATGCGACGCTCAAGCAGGTGGCCCCGAAGCCGCAGACCGCGAAGCCCAAGGGCGACGACCGTGGTTCGCGCAAGGAGCAGGAGAAGGATCTGCGCCGCCTGAGGAACGAGGTTGAACGCTGTGAGCAGGAACTCGCCAAACTGGAGGCCGAGCAACAAGGGCTGCAGGACAAGCTCGCGGATGGCGCCGCCGAGAAGGACTACGCGCGGCTGGGCGAACTGGCCACGCTGATCGAGCAGCGCATGAAGGACTGGGAGCGCGCGAGCAACGAGCTGGAGGCGTTGTCGCAGGACCTCGGCTGAACCTATCACCGTTCCGGGAGCGTTACCCTTCGCTGGGTAGCGGCATTCATGTGTCCAAACAGGAGGATCATGGCCGCCATCAAACTGCCCCCGCGCCAGCGGATGATCAACATGATGTACCTCGTGCTCACCGCCATGCTCGCCATGAACGTGAGCAAGGAGGTGCTGGACGCCTTCGCCGTGCTCGACGCCGATCTCGTGCGCAGCGAGCGAGCGCATGAACAGCGGTCACGCGTGGAGTACGCCGCCTTCGACGATGCCGCGCGGAAATTCCCCGAGCGCTTTGGCGGGTTGAGCCGAGATGCCCACCGCGTGGAGGCCATGGCCGACAGCCTGGTGCTGCACATCGAGGGCATCAAGGCCCGTGTGATCGGTGAGGCCGAGGGGCTTTCGGGCGCCGAACTCACCGGCAAAGCGGAGGACGGCCGCGATACGCTGAAGGCCCTGATGGCCATCGAGGCCAAGGACGACCGGGACGTGCTTACCCGCTTGCTGGTAGGGTCGGAAGCGGCCGCTCCGAAGAAGGGCCCCGGCACCGCCAGCGACCTGAAGGACCGCATCACCCGGTTCAGGGATGAATTGAAGGACCTGTGCGGTGCGCGCGGCCCTGAGATGGCCACCGCGCTCGACCTGCTCTTCGGCCTGCGCGGCCGCAAGGACGCCTCTGGCACCATGAACAACTGGGAGAGCATCAACTTCTACGACGTGCCGCTGGCGGCGGGCATCGCGCACCTGAGCAAGTTGCAGGCGGACGTGCGCAGCGCCGAGAACGACGTTGTGCGCTGGCTCTACCGTTCGGCCACCCTGGACGCCCGGGTGATGAGCGACGTGGCCGCCGCCGTGGTCCCGCGCAGCTCCGTGGTGATGTTGGGCGATACCTTCAGTGCCGATGTTTTCCTGGCCGCCTACGACGCGAAGAACCGGCCGATGATCACGCTCGACGGCGGGGACGCGCTGCCGCTCGGCGCCGATGGCAAGGGCAAGCTGCGCGTTCGGGCGGAGCGGACAGGCGGGTACACGGCCAGCGGTACCATCAGCGTGCAGGGCGCGAAGGGCATGGAAGAATACCCGTACAGCGTTACTTACCAGGTCATGGCCCCCATGCTCGTCGCTTCCCCCATGAAGATGAACGTGCTCTATCGCGGCGTGCGGAACCCGATCGCCTTCTCCGTGCCGGGCGTCACCCCGGAGAACCTGCGGCCGGTGATCACGAATGGCGCGGTGCAGCGTGACGGGAACAGCTGGTTCGCCACGGTGAATACCTTGGGAACGACCCGCCTGAGCGCGCAGGTCACCCTGCCGGACGGCTCCACACGCACTGTGGGCCCGGTGGAGTTCCGCGTGAAGGACCTGCCTCCGCCCGTGGCCTCGGTGAACGGCCTTACCGCCACCGACGCGAAAGCGTCCTTGCGGAAGCTCAAGGCCGCGCAGGGCATCACCATCAAGCGCAGCGAGGGCTGCGAATTCGACGAGCCGTACGCGGTACGGGAATACACCGTGGCCGGCATGGTGAGGGGAAATCCGGTGGACCACACCGTCCATGGCGCCGCGTTCGACGAGGAGACCCGGAAATTGCTGAACGCCCTGCGCCCAGGTGACCGCGTGTGGTTCGAGAACATCAAGGCCCAATTGGCCAATGGTGCCGGGCCCCGCTTCGCCCTGCCCGCGATGAATTGGAAGACAGTGAACTGATTTTCCCGCCCAGCGGACTATATTCGCACCCCCAAACTGCGGGGTGGAGCAGATGGTAGCTCGTCGGGCTCATAACCCGAAGGCCGCAGGTTCGAGTCCTGCCCCCGCTACAAGGAGAACCCGGTGATGAACCGGGTTCTTCGCTTTGCGACCGCCATGGCCCACAAAGCCGGATACGTCAACATCATCGGCCACCCCAACGTGGGCAAGAGCACCCTGCTCAATGCCCTGCTGGGCGAGAAGCTGGTGATCGTGAACCCCAAGGCGCAGACCACACGCCACCGGATCCTGGGCATCCTCAACGGTGTGGACCATCAGCTCGTGCTGTCGGACACGCCGGGCATCCTCGACCCGCAGTACCCGCTGCACAAGAGCATGATGAAGGCGGTGGACGAGGCGCTGCAGGACGCCGACATACTCATCGTGCTGGTGGAGTTGGGCGAGAAGATCGAAAAGGCCGAGGCGGTGGTGAAGCGTGCGGAGCGTTTCAGTGGGCCGATGTTCGTGCTGGTGAACAAGATGGACACGGGCAGCGAGGCGGACCTGGCCACTGCGCTGGAGACCTGGCAGGGGATCTTCCCCAAGGCCAAGGTGGTGCCCATCTCGGCCCTGCACGGCTTCCACGTGGACGAGCTGCGCGAGCGTCTGATCGCCCTGTTGCCCGAGCATCCGCCCTACTTCCCCAAGGACGACATGAGCGACCGCGACCTGCGGTTCTTCACCAGCGAAATGATCCGTGAGAAGGTGCTGGCCCTGTACAAGCAGGAGATCCCCTATAGCACCCAAGTGGTGGTGAACAGCTACGAAGAAGGGGAGGAACTGGTGAAGATCCAGGCGGACGTGATCGTGATGCGCGACAGCCAGAAGGGCATCATCATCGGCCGGGGCGGCGGCGCCCTGCGGCAGCTCGGCACCGAAGCGCGCAAAGCCATCGAGAAATTCTGTGGCACCAAGGTCTTCCTGGACCTGAAAGTGAAAGTGGACCCCGACTGGCGCGAGGACGAGAAGAAGCTGAAACGATACGGATACTGATGAAGAAGTCGCGAATGGCGAGTGACGAGTGGCGAGTGACCCGCAGTGGTCAGCACGCCGCCGCTCGTCACTCGCCACTCGCCACTCGTTACGCCAAGGCATGAGCAACATCGTCGCCATCGTCGGCCGCCCCAACGTGGGCAAGAGTACCCTGTTCAACCGGCTGGTGGAGCGGCGCGAGGCCATTACCGACCCCACGGCCGGCACCACGCGTGACCGGCACTACGGCCAGGCCGAGTGGAGCGGGCACTTCTTCAGTGTGATCGACACCGGTGGCTACGTACAGGGCAGCGATGACATCTTCGAGGAGGAGATCCGCAAGCAGGTAACCCTCGCCGTGGAAGAGGCCGACAGCATCCTCTTCCTGGTGGACACGCAGACCGGTATCGCGCACGCCGACGAGGCCATCGCCCGCCTGCTGCGCAAGAGCAGCAAGCCCGTGCTTTTGGTGGCCAACAAGGTGGACACCTTCAGCAAGGATGGCGACGCGGCCGAATTCTACGCCCTGGGCCTGGGCGAAGTACACCGCATCAGTGCGCAGAGCGGCGCGGGCACCGGCGACCTGCTCGATCTGCTGGTGAAGGACTTCAAGAAGCCTACGGACGAGATCACGGACGACCTGCCGCGCTTCGCCATCGTGGGCAAGCCCAACGTGGGCAAGAGCTCGCTGGTGAACGCTCTGCTGGGCCAGGAGCGTAACATCGTCACCCCCATCGCCGGCACCACGCGTGATACGGTGAACACCCGCTTCAACTCCTTCGGATTCAACGCCTGGCTGCTCGATACGGCGGGTATCCGCAAGAAGGGCAAGGTGGACGCGGACATCGAGTTCTACAGCGTGCTGCGCAGCGTGCGGTCCATCGAGGAGAGCGACGTGTGCCTGCTGCTTATCGACGCGCAGGACGGCATGGACCACCAGTCGCTGAGCATCTTCGGCATGATCGAGCGCAACGGCAAGGGCGTGGTGATCGTGGTGAACAAGTGGGACCTGCTGGAAAAGGACACCAACGCCGCCAAGAAGTACGAGGAGGAGATCCGCAAGCGGACCGCCCCCTTCGCCGACCTGCCCATCGTTTTCACCAGTGTGAAGGAGAAGCAGCGCATCCACCGGGCCATGGAAATGGCCATGAAGGTGTATGAGGCCCGCAAGCAGCGCATCGCCACGCGCAAGCTCAACGACGTGATGCTGCCGGAGATCGAGCGGCTGCCGCCCCCGATGTACAAGAGCAAGACAGTGACCATCAAGTACGTGACGCAATTGCCCGGCGCCGTGCCCGCCTTCGCCTTCTTCACCAACCTGCCCCAGTACATCAAGGACAGCTACACGCGCTTCCTGGAAAACAAATTGCGCGAGCACTTCAACTTCCACGGCGTGCCCGTGCGGGTCTTCTTCCGTAAGAAGTGATGGGCCGTTCCTTGGCCCGGCCCGGCCTTTCCTCGTTCCGGGCGTCTCCGTATCCGGGATCCACCTATTTTCGGCACGCGCTGTAAGAACCCTCGATCCCGCACATGATGAGCAGAGCCTTTACCTCCCGGGCGGCCTTCGCCCTTGCCCTCGCTTCCTTCGGTTGCGCCGTACTGGCCCAGGATGGATTCCGCTGCGGAACGGACCAGATGCGCCAACAGGCCATCGCCGCCGACCCCTCCATCCTCCAGCGTGAAGCGGAACTGGAGCATTTCACGCGCCAATGGCTCCAGGAGCACAACGCCCGGCGCGATGCGGACACCATCATCCTCACCATCCCCGTGGTGTTCCACATCCTGCACCAGAATGGCCCGGAGAATATCCCCAACGAGCAAGTGCTCGATGCTATGGTGGTGCTCAACCGGGACTACCGCAGGCTGAACGAGGACCTGAACCAGGTCTGCTGCGGGTTCCAGGACATCGCAGGGGACATCCACCTCGAATTCAAGCTGGCCACCATCGACCCTGAGGGTAATTGCACGAATGGTATCGACCGTATCCGCACCAGCGAGACCTTTGTGGGCGATAATGGCTCCAAGCTGAATTGGTGGCCGCGCAACAAGTATCTGAACGTTTGGACCGTGCAGACCATCCGCAGTGGTGCGGCTGGTTATTCCCAGTACCCGAGTGCCGTGGAAGGTCCGAATGCCCCGGCTGATGGCGTACTGCTCCTGCACGATTACATCGGTCGCGATAATCAACCTGATGGCTGGACAGGCTCGGAATTCAGATCGCGCGCACTTACCCATGAGGTGGGCCACTGGCTCAACCTTCAGCACGTTTGGGGTGACACGAATGGAGAAGATGGCGCCCCTCCGGGCCACATGTCCCCAACGTGTGGCGATGATGCGGTGGAGGATACGCCCTGGACCAGGGGCTGGAACTTCTGTCCCGATCCTGCGGCCAGTAACAACTGTAACGACACGATCTTCGAGAACTACCAGAACTACATGGAGTACTCGTACTGCTCCCGCATGTTCACCGAAGGGCAGAATGAACGTATGCGCGCGGCGCTGGCCTCCAGCTTGGCCGAGCGCAACAACCTTTGGACGGCCGAGACCCTGGCGGCCACCGGTACCGATGGGATCACGGACCAGCATTGCGCTCCCGTTGCGGACTTTTACTGCTTCAACGATGCCATTACCGGGGGATCCAGCCAGAACACGCCTCAGGGCACCCATTTCTATTGTATCGGCGATCCGGTGTCCTTCTTCGACAACAGCCAGCGCGCCCAAGTGGATTCCTGGCAATGGACCTTCCAGGACGGGGAGCCCGCCACGAGCAACGAACAGAACCCGACGGTGAGCTTCACGACCGGCGGCGGCTGGAAGACGGTGACCCTTACGGTAAGCAACGCCCAGGGCTCCAGTACCAAGGTGGATGAACACAGCGTGTATATCTCCGAGCCTTGGTCCTACCTGATCGGGCCGGTGCAGGAGAATTTCGAGGAGTGGTGCTCGGACTGTTCCTGGTTCACGGAGAACTATGATGGCGACGAAAGCTATTGGCACCGCGTGTCCAACGCCGGGCACAGCGGGTCCTCTTCAATGGTGTTGAACGCCGTCAACAGCCTTGGCGTGAATGACTACTTCATCGACGATGGTGCGGATGATATCGACGCGCTTGTAACGCCCGACATGGACCTCACGTGGCTTGATGACGGGGAATTCACCTTCTGGTATTCCTACGCCGTCTCTACCACGGACATGGAGGAAGTGACCGAGAAGCTGGAGGTATGGTCGTCCACTACCTGCGGCAGGACCTGGCAACTGCGCAAGACCATTGATGGTGCCGATCTCATCACTGCCGGTGCATCGTCGGATTTCTTCGTGCCCGGGTCCGAGGCCGCTTGGCAGCAGGAGTCCTTCAACCTCACGTCCGGCTTCTCCACGGATCATGTCCGGTTCAAGTTCGTTTACTACTCGGGATCCAGTTCCAACAACCTGTACATCGACGATGTGAACATCACCGGTACAGTGGGCTTCAATGATATCCAAGCGGGCACTACGGGGCTGGCCTTGATGCCCAACCCGACCGAAGGAGAGCTCTCCGTGGTCTACTCGCTGGCCGCCCCGGGCAAGGGGACCATCAGCATGCTGGACGCCCAAGGCCGTGAGGTGTGGTCCCGCGCCACGCGCGATCTGGCGCAGGAGCGCGTGAGCATCGATACCCGCGCGTTGGGTCTGGCCGCCGGTGTGTACACGGTGCGCTTGGCGCATGAATCCGGCCAGCGCGTGGAACGCTTGGTGGTGCGCTGATCAGCATCCATGTCGGCCCGTTGGGCCGGCGCTACGGATAGAAAGGGCCCCGGAGATCCGGGGCCCTTTCGCTTTCCGAATGCCCGCCAGAGGGCCGGCGCTACGGGTCGCGCCGATAGAAGATGAACCCGTTCTTCCGATAGAGCTCAGTGAATGTGCCGATGGAACGGACGCTCGCCTCGCCCGTGATCTTGGCCGACAGGTACACCGGCCGGTCGATGGCGCCGTGGAACAGCCATGCTTCACTGCGCGCGCGCGGATCGGCGGGTGGCAGGGCGCGGGTGTAGAAGAGTTGCGCGTAGCTCTTGTAGTCGCGGGTGATCGCGTAGTTCGGACGGCCTTCCGCCGTGTCCTTGGCCCGCTCCTCGAAGAACCCGATCGCCGCGCGCTGCGAATAGGCCTCGATGTTGTTGATGAAGAAGAACAATGCGAGGGTGACGAAGAGCGCCGTGCCGCCGAAGACCGCAGGGAGCCCGCGCTTCATATCGCCGCGCGCGAAATACCGGTGGCCGAGGAAAAGGACGATGCCCATCCAGATGCCCGCGATCGCCTCAATGCCGGTCCAGGTCACGTCCGCGTCCAGGTTCGCGCGGCCGAAGGGGTCGGCCACCAGGGGCTTGATCAGATCGATGCGCATGCCCACGAAGGGCGCGGCGATGAGGACCACCGCGATGACCGTTCCGATGGCGCCTAGCGACACGCGCAGCCACATCGCCGCGCTCGCCTCGCCGCGCCACAGTCGCTCCATGCTCAGCGCGGCCAGGTAGGTGAGCGGCAGCCAGCAGAGGCTGCTGTAGTGGACGATCTTCGTTCGCACGATGGTGAAGAGGATGAGCACCGTCCAGAAGAGGATGACCATCCAGCGGCGGTGGTCGCGCAGGGCCTCACCGGCGCCCGGCCGGCGCGCCATCTCGTGGATGGCGAACAGCGACGCCGGGAAGCAGCCGAGCAGCAGCACTACGAAATGATACCCGAAGAAGCCGCCATGTCCAGCGTCCTCGGTGGTCAGCATGGCCACCTGTCGCCAGAAGAAGCCGGTCATGAAATCGGGGCCGTTGCGCACGAGGTCCACCACGGCCCAAGCCCCCACCATGAGAAGCAGCACGGCGAGCGCGATGGTCTGGGCGCGGATCCACGCCAGCGGCCACGCGCGCTTCCCCAGCGCGTACACCCCGACGGCGATACCGGGAACGAGCACGGCCACGGGGCCCTTGGTGAGCACTGCCAGGCCGAGCCATAGCCCGCACAGCGCGGCGTGCTTCGCGCCATCGCCGTTCACGGAGCGGATGAACGCGTCGAGCCCGAGGAAGATGAAGAAGTTGAACCACGGGTCGATGATCCCGCTGCGGAAGTACATGTTGGGGAGGATGGAGCCGAGGTACGCGAGCGTCCACAAAAGGCCGAAGACCCCGTTGCGCAGGCGCGTGCCCATGCGGTACACCGTGAGCAGCGTAACAGCGCCGCAGAGGGCGTTGGGCAGGCGTGCGGCGAACTCGCCCACCCCGAAGAGTTTCATGCAGAACGCCTGCATCCACATGAAGAGCGGCGGCTTCTCGTAGAAGGGCTCGAAATTCATCTGTGGACGCAGGTAGTCGCCGGTCACGAGCATTTCCCGTGCGATCTCGGCGAAGTTGATCTCGTCCCAATCGAAGAGGTGGACGGCGCCGAGACCGGGCACGAAGAGCAGGAGCGCGAGCAGCGCGATGAGGGCTTCCGTGCGGCGCGGGCCTGTCATCCGGTGCTCAGGGTCGCAGCAGCTTCCACGCCATCAGTCCCTTCTTCGCCAGGAAGTAGCGCCAGCTGGTGCGCACTACGCCGAGACCGTACGTCACGCTGCGGCTGAAGTTGATGGAGCTGGCCTCGTCGAAATACTTCGTGGGGCAGGTGATCTCGGCGATCTCGAAGCGGTTCCAGAAGATCTGGGCGATCATCTCGTTGTCGAAGACGAAATCATCCGAGCAGTTGTGGTAGGGGCAGGCGTCCAGCACCTTGCGGTGGAAGGCGCGGTAGCCGGTGTGGTACTCGCTGAGCTTCTCGCCCATGAGCAGGTTCTGCCCCAGGGTGAGCATGCGGTTGAACAGGTACTTGTACAGGGGCATGCCGCCGCGCAGGGCGCCGCCACCGAGGATGCGCGAGCCGAAGACCACGGGGTACACGCCGTTGCCGATGAGCGCGATCATGCTCGTGAGCAGCTTCGGGGTGTACTGGTAGTCGGGATGCAGCATCACCACGATGTCGGCGCCCAGTTCCTTGGCCTTGTCGTAGCAGCTCTTCTGGTTGCCGCCGTAGCCGGTGTTCTTGCGGTGCTCCACGATGTGCTTCAGGCCGAGCTGCCGGGCCACTTCCACGGTGTTGTCGGGGCTCTTGTCGTCCACCAGCACGATCTCGTCCACGATATCCATGGGGATCTCGTCCACGGTCTGCTTCAGGGTGAGCGCCGCGCGGTAGGCGGGGAGGACGACAACGACCTTCTGTTCCTTGTACATGGGCGGTCAAAGGTCGCTCATCCGTTCCGCACGGCCTACCAGCCACACGGCGGCGAGCACCAGGGCGATCATGCCGTACTGCGGGGCGGTGAGCGTTTCGCCATCGAGCACGCCCCAGCCGATGGCCACCACGGGCATCAGATAGGTGACGCTGCTGGCCCACACGGCCGAGGCCCGCTTCAGCAGCGCGTTCCACAGCACCAGCGACAGCGCCGAACTGAGCACGGCGAGCAGGGCGGTGAAGCCCAGGGCGGCCCATGCGTGCGGAACGCTTCCTAGCGTGGCGGGCAGGCCTGTGGCGAAGCTCCCCGCGAGCGCCCACGGCCCCATGAAGGTGAGCGCCAGACAAGCCGTGGCCGCAGCGGGCAGTGCGTGCAGGTGCCGCTTCACGATGTTGGCACTGCACCCGTAACACACGGTGCCCAGAATAGGCAGCAGGGCGTAGACGTTCCACACGGGCATGCCGTTCCCCGTGCGCTGCCAGGCGATGAGCCCCACGGCCCCGGCCAGCCCCGCCAGTATGCCGATGATGTGCGCCATGCGCAGCCGGTGCCCGAAGAAGAGCACGCCGATGACCAATGTGCATAGCGGCGTAAGGCTGTTCAGCATGCCGCTGAGGGCGCTGTCGATGCGTGTTTGCGCCGTAGCGAAGAGGAAGGCCGGGATGCCGTTGCCCAGTGCGCCCGTGCCCAGCAGCGGCAGCCAGTGCGTGCGTAGGAGCGGAGCGTGGACGAAGAGCAGCGGGCTCAGCGCCAGCCACGCGATGGCCAGGCGTGCGGTGGCCAATTGCACCGGGCCCAACACCGGCCGCCCCGCGTGGAACAGGCCGCGCTTCATCAGGATGAACGAACTGCCCCAGATGAGGGCCAGCACCAGCAGCATGCCCCACTTCGTCCACTCGTCACGGCTGCGGGCCATCGGTCATCTTTATCGCGGGCGCAAAATACCGGAGCTTTCGCACGCTACTTTTGTAACATCTTGGGCAGGGGGCGCGTCCCATGCACAAGCAACACCCCGATGGCCATGAACAAGACCGCCAACTTCCTGTTCATCCTCGCGTTCGCCGCCTGTGGCGAAGCGACCGCCCCGGATATGGAGGCGAAGACCGATGTGACCCGCACGGTGAATGAAGTGGCCATCACCGCCGGCACGCCGATGACCATGGCCGACCTCAGTATCGATGGCATGACCTGCGCTATGGGCTGCGGCAACACCATCAAGAACACGTTGGTGAAACTGCCCGGTGTGAGCGGTGCCGAAGTGGATTTCACCGAGGCCGGGAAGACGAACCACGTTGTGGTGACCTACGACCCAGCGCAAGTGAGCGATGCCGACATGGTGAAGGCCATACAGGGCCTGCACAACGGCGACTACAAGGTGGTGGCCGTGGGCATCACCAAGCAGGTGCTGAAGACCGGAGCGAGCGAAGCCGCCCCCGCCGAGTCCCCGGCCGAAGCGAAGGTGAACGCCGCCATCGAGAACGTGGCGCTGCCGAGCCTGGTGGCGCTGCTGCAGCGGTTGGTGCGGATTTGACGAACGGGTCGGCCCGCGCCGCGTGAAACGCGCTTTTCGCGCCGGTCGGGTTTTGTCCGGTTCTCCTTGATGTTCCATGACACCGGGCGCGGTCGCCTCGGTAGTTTCGCCGCCGATGGACGAGGGACACATGCGGCCAGTGATCGCGTGGCTGCTCACAGGCTGCATCATGATCGCGTGCATGGTGGCCATCGGGGGCATCACACGGCTTACCGAGAGCGGCCTCAGCATCACCGAGTGGAAACCCGTCACGGGCGCGCTGCCGCCGCTGGGCGAGGCCGCGTGGCAGGCCGAGTTCGAGAAGTACAAGCGGATCCCCGAGTATCAATTGCTGAACCGGGACATGGACCTGGCCGGCTTCAAGCGCATCTTCTTCTGGGAGTGGCTGCACCGCAACTGGGGCCGGTTGATGGGCCTGGTGTTCTTCGTGCCTTTCGTCGTCTTCTGGCGCCGCGGCCTGCTGAGGGGGTGGTTGCTGCGGCGCGCGCTGTGGATCATGCTCGGCGGTGCCATCGTAGCCGCGCTGGGCTGGTTCATGGTGGTGAGCGGGCTGGAGAAGAACACCGATGTGAGCCACTATCGCTTGGCCATCCACCTGTGCGCGGCATTCACCGTGCTCGCGCTGGTGCTGTGGACGGTTTTCGACCTGCACCGCGAGCGCCGTACGCTGGCCGCTGACGGAACGGGCACGGCGAAATGGGCGCGATGGCTCATGGTCCTGCTCGCCGTGCAGATCGTCTATGGCGCGTTCACGGCGGGCCTCGATGCGGGCAGCGTGGCCAATACCTGGCCGCTGATGCACGGGCACTTCCTCTCAGAGCAGGCATTCAATTATACCGGCACGGCGTTGGATCTCGTGGACCACAAGGAGGGCGTCCAGTTCATCCACCGCAACCTGGCCTGGCTGGTGGCGGCTGTCTTCATCGCCTTCGCCTGCCGGGAAAGGAGGAATGCCACTCTGCACGGTGCGGACCGCTGGCTCTTCGTGGCCGTCATCGCGCAATTCGTGCTGGGCGTGCTCACGCTGGTGATGCAGGTGCCCATCGTGCTGGGCGTGCTGCACCAGCTCGGCGCGGTGCTGCTGCTGGCGGCGATGCTGAACGTGATGCACCGCACAGGGCGGCCTATTTCCAGGTGAGCGAGCCCGCGAAGCGCCGCAGGTCCGCGCGGATGCGCCCGGTGACGGGCTCCAGCGAATCGGCGTTGGGCCGCGCATCGAAGTAGAGGGCTCCGTACAGGAAGCGGGTGGTACTGTCGGTGAGGTAGAACACCATGGGGCTGGCCACGTCTCCCTCCACGTCGAACAAGGTGCCGAAGACGCGGGCGTCGGGGCGCTCCACGCGTTCGGGCCGGATGCGTGCGGCCCGGGCCTCGTGCTTGTCCTTGAAGGCGTGCGCATCGTTGATCAGCTCCGCCAGGTCGCCCGTCACCTTGCGGCAGGTGAGGAACACGCTGGCCCGCTGGCCGGGGAAACGCAGGGTGAGGCCGCAGGCCGTGTCGGCGATGGCGGCGGTGGTACCCGGCTTTTCCAGCGGTATGGCATAGGTGGGCACGTCGGCGGTGAAGGGGCATAGGCCGCTCCAGCGCGTGTAGGCCGTGTCCGGCAGGTCCAGCCGCAGGTGGCCGCGCGGTTTAGGTACGGGGTCGTCGCCACAGGCCATAAGAAGCAGGCAGCAGGCAGCGGGCAGCAGAAAGCGGGCAGTCGGCAGTCGGCAGCAGGCAGGCAGCAGTGACCAGAGGATCCCGCTGCCCGCTGCCCGCTGCCCGCTGTTACTTCTTCTCATCCCTGATATGCACCTTCACGCGGCGCACGCGTTTGTCGTCGGCGCTCTCGATGGTGAAGAGGAACTGGCGCAGGGCCACCTGCTCGCCCTTGCGGGGTATGCGGCCGGTGAGCTCCAGGATGAAGCCGCCGAGGGTTCCGCTGTCGCCCTTGTTGTCCTCGAATACCTGCTTGGCGCCCATGCCGTCACCGATGGTGTCCATACCGAGCACGCGGTACATGTCGTTGAGGGCGGCGCGGCCCTCGAACACCCACGTGCGGTCGTCGAGCTTGCTGTAGATGAGGTCCTCGTCGTCGTACTCGTCGGTGATGTCGCCCACGATCTCCTCGATCACGTCCTCCAGGGTGACGATGCCGCTGGTGCCGCCGTACTCGTCCACCACCACCGCCAGGTGGGTCTTCTTGGCCTGGAACTCCTTGAGCAGCGCCTCCAGTTTCTTTGTCTCGGGTATGAAATAGGGCGCGCGCAGCAGGGTACCCCAGCCGAAGCCGGGCGTATCGATGTGCGGCAGCACGTCCTTGATGTGCAGGATCCCGATGATCTTGTCCAAGGTGCCTTCGTACACGGGTACGCGGGAAAAACCGCTCTCGACGATGGCCGCGAGCAGCTCGCTGAAGCCGATGTCGCGGTCGAAGGCCACCACCTCCATGCGCGGGCGCATCACCTGGCGGGCCTCGATGGCGCCGAACTTGACGATACCGCGCAGGATCTTCTGTTCACCGGCGGTGGTGCTGGCGTCCTTGGTGAGTTCGAGCGCGTGGCCCAGCGCGTCCACGCCGATGTTCTGCGCCCCGCGTTTCCGGTATCGTTTTTCGATGAAGGAGGTGCTGCGGATGAGCGCCTCGTTCACGGGACCGGCCACCGTGCGCAGGGTGAGGAGGGGGCCGCTCATCCACTGCGCCACCCGCATGGCGTTGCCCGTGGCGTACACCTTGGGCACCACTTCGCCAAGGAGCAGCATGATGAAGGTGACCAGCACCACCTGGGTGATGAACCGCAGGTAGTCGGGCATGTGGTCCAGGTCGAAGAGGCCCGTGATCACGATGCTCGAGAGGACGGTGATGCCCACCAGGGCGAAGTTGTTCACCACCAGGATGGTGGCCAGCAGACGGCGCGGCTTGGCCAGCAGGTCCAGTACGCGCTGGCCGCTCACACCACCCCGCTCCTTCAGATCGCGCAGCTGCGTGGGGTTCAGCGAAAAGAGGGCCACCTCACTGGCGCTCATGCACGCCGAAACGAAGAGCAGCACCAGGATGACGGCCACGGCGATGATGACCGCCAAGCCAGGGGCGCCGGCGGCGAGCAAGGGAAGGGGAGGGCCGTCCAAGCGGAGGGGGTCGGTGGAAGGAGCCGGGCTCAGAAGGGCAGGTCGTCCAGCTCTTCACCACCCGCCGGTGTCGGCGCGGAAGCCACCGCAGGGCGCTGCGCGGCGGGTGCTGCGGCCTGCGGTGCGCCGCCCTGTTGCCCAGCCGGGCGGTCCAGCAGGGTCATTTCATCGGCCATCACCTCGGTGGTGTACCGCTCGATGCCGTCCTTCTCCCATTTGCGGGTGCGCAATTTGCCGCCGATGTACACCTTGCTGCCTTTCCGCAGGTATTTCTCGGCCGTTTCGCCCAGCCAGCGCCAGGCCACCACGCGGTGCCATTCGGTCTGCTCGCGGCGCTCGCCGGTCTGCTTGTCCTTGAAGACCTCCGTGGTGGCCAGGTTGAAGTTGGCCACCGTGACACCGTTCTCCAAGTGCCGGATCTCCGGGTCGGCGCCGAGGTTGCCGATCAGGATCACTTTGTTCACGCCGCTCATTGCCGAAATGGGTTGGGGATGCGAAGATAGCGGCGGCGCGATGGTCGCCGGCGGGCGCAGCGGTCCACGGCACGGGCAAACGGGCAACGGAATTCAGGATGCCCGCTCTTGCAGCCACCGCTCCAGCAGCCGGGGCACAGCGTAGCGCTCCAGGTCCGCTGGCGCCACAGGCACCCAATCGGCTGGTGGCTTGAAGCCCTTCGGCGGTGCGGCCTCCCAGAATACGGCGTGGATGATCTGGTGGCTGAGGACGTGCTTCACTTCGTCGCTTCGCGACAGCACGCGCCAGGTTTTGCCGAGGCGAGCGGGCATCGCCTTCGCGGAAAGCGGCTTCTCGCTCTCGATCAACGGCAACTCCCACAGCCCCTGCCAGATGTCCTTGCCGGTGCGTTGCCGCAGGAACAGGCCCTTGGCCGTGGCGATGTGCAGGTAGTTGAAGAAGCGGTCGCGCGTTCTCGTAACGCCCGCCTTTACGGGCAGCGCGTCGATGCGGCCGGTGGCGAAGGCGATGCACCGGGCCTGCAAGGGGCAAAGCAGGCAGGCGTAGTTCTTGGGTGTGCAGACGGTTGCGCCCAGCTCCATCACCGCCTGGTTGTGATCGCCGGGGTGCGCGGGATCCAGCAGGCGCCCGGCCAGCGCGCGGAACTCCTTGCGCCCGGCGGTGCTGTCGATGGGCGTTTCGATGCCGAAGACGCGGGCCAGCACACGGAATACGTTGCCGTCCACCACGGCATCAGGACGACCGAAGCAGATGCTGGCGATAGCGGCGGCGGTGTAGTCGCCCACGCCCTTCAGCTTCAACAGCTCAGCGTGGGTGGACGGGAACTGGCCGCCGTGGTCGTTCACTACCTGGCGGGCGGCGGACAGCAGGTTGCGGGCGCGACTGTAGTAGCCCAATCCCTGCCACAGCTTCAGCACCTCGCCCTCGGGCGCGGTGGCCAGGTCCTTCACCGTGGGGTAGCGCTCCGTGAAGCGCTGCCAATAGGCCAGTCCCTGGTCCACGCGGGTCTGCTGCAGGATCACCTCGCTCAGCCACACGCGGTAGGGGTCCGGGTCGCCGCGCCAGGGCAGGGGGCGGCGGTGCGCGCGGTACCACGGAAGCAGCGCGCGGCTGAACCACCCCGTGCTTGTTATTGACAACGATGTGTTGCTCAACCGATTAGAAGTCTATATTCGCGCCCCCAAATAAAGAACCACCTCCTATGACGAAGGCGGAACTGGTCGCGAACATCAGTAAAAGGACGGGCATCGAACGTGGCATCGTGCTGGCCACGGTGGAAGCGTTCATGGATGAGGTGCAGAACCAGTTGGAGGCCGGGGAGGACGTTCACCTGCGCGGCTTCGGTAGTTTCCTCGTGAAGCACCGCGCCCAGAAGACGGGCCGCCTGCTGGCGCAGAACACCACCATCATCATCCCCGCCCACAACGTGCCGGCCTTCAAACCGGCCGATGTGTTCGTGGACAAGGTGAAGAACGCGTCCAGCAAGGGTTGATCCCGTAACGCATCATGACCCTCCAGCGCAAGCACATCCTGATGATCGCCGGGGCCGGCGTGTGCCTGTTGCTGCTGTCCCTGGCGCCGCGCGCACCGAAGGAAGCCTCGTCCGCCAAAGGCGCCAGCGCCCGCGTGAGTGAGGACCCCAACAGCGGCAGCACCCCGCACGCCGAAGATGCGCATGACCACGCCGGCGAAGGCTCGCTGAGCAAGGACCCGGCGGTGAACGCCATCCTGCACGAGTTGAACGAGGCGATGGCTGCCGGCCAGCCGCCCATGGCCGTGATCACCAAATTGCGCGCCCTGGCCGATGAGCACCCCGACAACGTGGAGGCCCAGTTCCACATGGGCATGCTCAGCTGGCAGAGCGGCCAGTACGACAAGGCCATGGACCGCCTGCGGAAAGTGGTGGCCTTGGACCCGAAGAACTATCCCGACGCCTGGGCCTACCTGGGCCAGGCATACGGCACGCTCGACAGCCTGGACAAGGCCATCGCGGCCATCGAGACCTACAAGACACTGGTGACGGACACGGCCCTGCTCCGCGGAGCGGACCGTTTCCTCGCCGACCTGAGAACGAAAAAGAACCATTGATCCATGCCCTGCGGTAAGAAACGGAAGCGCCACAAGATGGCCACCCACAAGCGCAAGAAGCGCCTGCGGAAGAACCGTCACAAGAAGAAGAACCGGTAAGCCGGTACTTCTTTTGACGGCCTGGCCCGGGCGTATCCGCGTTCGGGTCCTGCGGTCGCGCATCCTGCCGTCCGGCGGGATAGGATCCATGCGTTCCCAACAACCTTCGAGTTGAGTGTAGACCTCATCATTCGTTCGCACGCGGGCGAAGTGGCCATCGCGGTCATGCGCGACAAGCTCCTCATGGAGCTCCATCGCGAGCGCACCGAGAAGGGCTTCGCCGTGGGCGATATCTACCTGGCCAAGGTGCGCAAAGTGGCCCCGGGCCTCAATGCCGCCTTTGTGGACGTGGGGCACGAGAAGGACGCCTTCCTGCACTACTACGACCTGGGACCCCAGTACCGCAACAGCTTCCGCTTCACCAAGGCGGCCGTGCAGGGCAACCAGAAAAGCTCCCTGCTCGACGACTGGAAGCTGGACGCCGACATCAGCAAGGAGGGCAAATTGGGCGACGTGGTGAGCGCGAGCCAGAGCGTGCTCACGCAGATCGCCAAGGAGCCCATCAGCACCAAGGGCCCGCGCCTCACCGCCGAGGTCACCATCGCCGGGCGCTTCATGGTGCTGGTGCCCTTCATCAACAAGGTGAGCATCAGCAGCCGCATCACCGATGAGGCCGAGCGCAAGCGCCTCAAGGAGCTGATGCACGCCATCCGCCCGAAGAACTTCGGCATGATCGTGCGCACCAACGCCGAGGGCAAGAAGAGCGAGGACCTGGAGGCCGACCTGAAGAACCTGATGCAGCGCTGGGACGTAATGTTCCACAACCTGCGCAACGCCATGCCGCCCAAGCGCGTGCTGGGCGAGATCGACCGCACCAGCGCCGTGCTGCGCGACGTGCTCAACAAGGACTTCACCAACATCCACGTGAACGACGAGCTCGTGTACGAGGAGGTGAAGGAGACCCTGGCCCGCATCGCCCCCGAAAAGCTCAACATCGTCAAGCACTACACGGGCAAGCTCGACATCTTCGACAACTTCTTCGTCAACAAGCAGATCAAGCAGGCCTTCGGTAAACAGGTGATGCTGCCCAGCGGCGCCTACTTAGTGATCGAGAAGACCGAGGCCATGCACGTGATCGACGTGAACAGTGGCAGCCGCAAGGGCGGCAACCAGGACCAGGAGAAGAACGCGCTCGATACCAACATCGAGGCGGCCAAGGAGATCGCCCGCCTGCTGCGCCTGCGCGATATGGGCGGCATCATCTGCGTGGACTTCATCGATCTGTACGAGCCGGAGAACCGCCGGCTGCTGCACAAGGCGCTCAAGGACGCGATGGAGGACGACAAGGCCAAGCACAACGTGCTGCCGCCCTCGCGCTTCGGCGTCATCGAAATGACGCGGCAGCGCGTGCGCCCCGAGACGGCCATTGACACCAGCGAGCGCTGCCCCACCTGCGGTGGAACCGGCGAGGTGAGCGCACCCGTGCTCATCATCGACGAGATCGAGAACGCGCTGAACTACCTGCACGGCGAGAAGAACATGAGCGGCCTTACGCTCAAGGTGCATCCCTTCCTCGCCGCCTATTTCACCAAGGGCTTCCCCAGCATCCGCATGAAGTGGTGGTGGCGCTGGAAGAAGGGCGTGAAGGTGGTGGGCGAAGGCAGCCACCAATACCTGGATTATTCGATCCAGGACAGTGAAGGGAAGGAGGTGCCGTTGTAGGGCGCGTCCGGCAGTGGGTCGGGAACCCCGAAAGCAACGGTCGGGAAGCGCACACGTCTATGGGACAAGACTAGCGCATGAAGCAGATCTCCGTCCTTGCCCTTGCCCTCGTGGCGATCCCGTGCGCCACTTCAGCACAATACGTCATCAACGATCCCGGCTTCCTGAGCGATCTGCAGGATGCCGTTCCGGCGGCGCTCACGGGCAATGTGCTCGACACGTTGCACCCGGATGTGATCTCGCTTTCGACGTTGGACGCGGGCAGCAGTGATGACATCGATGGGATCCGCTTTTTCGTGAACCTCGAAGCGCTGGGGCTCAACTACAGCACGGTGGATACCCTGCTCGAACTGCCGAATTCCCTGCGCTCGATCGATCTGGACTGGCTGGAATATCGCCTTCGCCAGGTGGATCGCTGGCCGGATTCCTTGCGGCATTTGAGCTTCCGGAATGATTGGTACTGGAACCCGGGGACCGCCCAGCAGGATATCGGCTTGATCGATACGCTGCCACCCCTGTTGGAATACCTGGATCTCTATGGCCACACCCTGGACACACTGCCCGCGTTGCCGACCACCCTGCGCCACCTGGACGTGCAGCGGAACCTGCAGTTGACCGCCCTGCCCGCGCTCCCCAACGCCTTGCTCCACTTGAACGTCTCCCAGACGGACATCCCGGCCCTGCCGGTGTTCCCAGACAGCCTGCTGTACCTGAGTTGTGGGAGCAATCTCCACTTGGCCATGATCGGCCCCCTGCCGGCGGGCCTGAAGGAACTGCACGTCACCACCGTGGTGCCCATGCTGCCGGACCTGCCCGCGCTGCCGGAAGGCCTGGAGGTGTTGGAGTACGGTGGCACCACCCCCGGTTCCACGATACCGACGCTGCCGTCCACCCTGCGGGAACTGTTGTTGAACAACCTCAACAACGTGACGGTGATACCGGATCTGCCACACGGACTTCAACGCCTCCAGGCCACAGCCATGAACAACGTGGCTCAACTCCCGGCATTGCCCGCGACGCTCACCGTGCTCAACACGGAGAACTCGTTGTTCGATTGCTATCCCTACGTGCCGTCCTCCGTCACGGAGTGGAAGGTGTCCACGAACACCGGCTGCATCCCCAACCTGCCGCCGGACCTGAACAACGCCTCCACCGCGGACGACTTCCCGATCTGCACGGTGGTCACCAGCCCCGACTGCCCCACCACCGAAGGCGTGACGGGCCATATCTTCATCGATGCCGATGGCAATGGGGTCCGCGACGCGGGCGAAACGCCCTTCCCCGCGGCCATGGTGCTGGGCACCCCGGGTACGCACCTGGCCGGTGCCGACGCGGATGGACACTACATGCTCGCGCTGGATACTGGCGATTTCATTGTGGATGGAGCGGATCTGGCCTATGCCCAGCGGACCACGGCTCCCTATGCGGTACACATCAGCGCCCCGCTCCAGGTGGACAGTCTGATCGACATCGGATACCAATTGCTTCCAGGTGCGAGCGACCTCCGTGTGGTCCTTTCAGCGAACGATGCGCGACCCGGATTCGGGCATGTGGTGCAGGTGACGGTCGTGAACGACGGACCCTTCGGAACGGATGGCACCTTGCAGATCACCTTGGAGCCCGCTTTCAACTACCTGTCGGCTGATCCGATGCCGGATGACGTGAACGGCAATGTGCTGAGTTGGTCACTCGTGAACGTGCTGCCGGGTATAAGCCGCCATGTGCATGTGCAACTGAACGTACCCGTGGATATACCGATCGGAACGCCGAGCATGCACACTGCGGTCCTGTCCATTCCGGATGAGGACCCTACGCCCGGGAACAACAGCGCACAGCTGCCCTTCGTAGTGGTGGGCGCGTACGATCCGAACGACAAGCGCGTGATCCCGTCGTCTATGAGCATGGAAGAGGTACAGGGCGGCACACCGCTGGAGTACACCATCCGCTTCCAGAACACGGGTACCTACCTCGCCGAGCGCGTGGTGATCACCGATACCCTGCAAATGGGACTCACGGCGGGCAGTTCACAGTTCATCGGCAGCTCCCACGCCTGCTCGTGGTACCTGGACGACGATGTCCTGGTCGTGATCTTTGATGGCATCAACCTGCCGGACAGCACGAGTGATGAGCCGAACAGCCATGGCTACGTGCGCTTCGGCATCCGTCCGGATCCGGACCTGATCGCAGGTGATCAGGTGGCGAACACGGCGAACATCTACTTCGACTTCAACGAGCCGGTGATCACGGATCCTGCCGTTTTCACTGTGGAACTCCAGACGCCGGCGCGGGAGGTGGACGCCCCGGCGCTCCTGCTCGCGCCGAATCCGGCGCAGGATATCATCATCCTGCGCTTCCCCGCGCCGGTGGCGAACGCGGACCTCCGGGTGACCGACAGCGCAGGTCGCACGGTGCATCAGGGCCTCGTCACCGGAACGAGCAGCGCGCTCAGCACCGGGCACTGGGGGCCGGGCGTGTACCTGGTGCGACTGCGCGGCTCCAACGGGCTTTGGGCGGTGCGTCTGGTGAGGCGTTGAGCGATAGGACCAAGCGGAGATCGCGGTGGAAAGGACGAGTAGCGATCGGGCTGTTCGATCCATGGCAGCATGAGGCAAGGAGGGCCGCTATGACCCTGTCGGGTGCGGCTTAGCCACGTGACCAGTACTTTCGCGCCCGCTTTGGAACCCCTCCGTGCCGCCGTGCCTCTGTGGTTCGGCATTTCCGCATGATCACCATTGACAAGATCCTCGACCTGAAGACGCGCCTCGACGCGCTGAAGGGCTACCTGGCCATCGAGGACAAGCGCGGGCAGATCCTGGAGGAGGAGAAGTACACCCACGACCCCGACTTCTGGAACGACCAGAAGAAGGCTCAGGTGGTGATGAAAAAGATCCGCGAGCTGAAGCGCTGGGTGGGCCTGTACGAGGCCGTGAAGCGCGAGGTGGACGATGCGGAGGTCACCTTCGAGTTCTTCAAGAGCAAGGACGCGAGTGAGGAGGAGTTGGAGGCCCAGTTCAAGAAAGCGGCCGATGCGCTGGAGGAGCTCGAGTTCAAGAACATGCTGAGCGCGGAGGAAGATCCCCTGAGCGCTGTGGTGCAGATCACCGCCGGTGCGGGCGGCACCGAGAGCTGCGATTGGGCGGGCATGCTGCTGCGCATGTACCAGATGTGGGCCAAGAAGAACGGCTACGACGCGCGCATGCTCGACTACCAGGACGGCGAGGGCGCGGGCATCAAGCAGGCCACCATGGAGGTGAATGGCGACTTCGCCTACGGCATGCTGAAGAGCGAGAATGGCGTGCATCGCCTGGTGCGCATCAGCCCGTTCGACAGCAATGCGCGCCGCCACACCAGCTTCGTGAGCGTGTACGTGTACCCGCTGGTGGACGAGAGCATCGAGATCGACATCAATCCGGCGGACATCACCTGGGACACTTTCCGCAGCGGTGGCGCCGGTGGCCAGAACGTGAACAAGGTGGAGACCGGTGTGCGCCTGCGCCACGCGCCCAGCGGCATCATCATCGAGAACACCGAGACGCGCAGCCAGCTGGACAACAAGAACAAGGCCCTGCAACTGCTGAAGTCACAGCTCTACGAGATGGAACTGGAGCGCCGCCGCGCCAAGCGCAGCGAGATCGAGGCGGGCAAGAAGAAGATCGAGTGGGGCAGCCAGATCCGCAACTACGTGCTGCAGCCCTACAAGCTGGTGAAGGACGTGCGCACCGAACATGAGACCAGCAGCGTGGATGACGTGCTGAACGGCTACATCGACGAATTCCTGAAGGCCTATTTGATGATGCACGGGCAGAGCCAGAAGGTCTGAGCCCAGATCGGCGGTCGCCAGCGGGCAGCAGGCAGCTGATCGATAGTGTTGAATTTGCTGCTCGCTGCGAACTGCCGACTGACCACATGGAATACCGGATCGAAAAAGACACGATGGGCGAGGTGAAAGTCCCCGCCGACAAGTACTGGGGCGCACAGACCGAGCGCAGCCGCAACAACTTCCGCATCGGCCCGCCGGGCAGCATGCCGCGCGAGATCGTGCATGCCTTCGCCCACCTGAAGAAGGCCGCCGCCCTCACCAACCTGGAGCTTGGCAAATTGCCCAAGGAGAAGAGCGACCTTATCGGCCGCGTGTGCGACGAGATCCTGGAGGGCAAGCTCGACGACCAGTTCCCGCTGGTGATCTGGCAGACCGGCAGTGGCACGCAAAGCAACATGAACGTGAACGAGGTGGTGGCCTACCGCGCCCATGTGCTGCAGGGCGGCCAGCTCACCGACGAGCAGAAGGCGCTCAATCCGAACGACGACGTCAACAAGAGCCAGAGCAGCAACGACACCTACCCGACGGCCATGCACATCGCCGCCTACACGGTGACGGCGGCTGTGACGATCCCCGGTGTGAAGAAACTGCGCGATACGCTGGACAGGAAGGCGAAGGCTTTCGTGAACATCGTGAAGACCGGTCGCACGCACTTCATGGACGCCACGCCGCTCACGCTCGGCCAGGAGTTCAGCGGTTACGTGCAACAACTGGACAATGGTCTGCGCGCGGTGAACAATGCCTTGGAAATGGTGCGTGAACTTGCGCTCGGCGGTACGGCCGTGGGCACGGGTCTCAATGCACCGAAGGGCTACAGCGTGCTGGTCGCGAAGAAGATCGCGGAACTCACCGGCCTGCCGTTCATCACGGCGCCGAACAAGTTCGAATCACTCGCCGCGCACGACGCGATGGTGGAACTGAGCGGCGCGTTCAAGCGCCTCGCGGTCTCGTTGATGAAGATCGCCAACGACATCCGCATCCTGAGCAGTGGTCCGCGCAGCGGCATCGGCGAACTGGTGATCCCGGACAACGAGCCCGGTTCATCCATCATGCCCGGCAAAGTGAATCCTACCCAGCCAGAGGCATTGACCATGGTGTGCGCCCAGGTGATCGGCAATGATGTGGCGGTGAGCGTGGGCGGCATGCAGGGCCATTTCGAGCTGAACGTGTTCAAACCGCTCATCGCGGCCAACGTATTGCAGAGCGCACGGTTGCTGGGCGATGCCTGCGTGAGCTTCAACGACAAGTGCGCCGAAGGCATCGAGCCGAACAAGGAGGTGATCAAACGCCACCTGGAGAACTCGCTGATGCTGGTGACGAGTCTCAACCCGCACATCGGCTACTACAAGGCGGCGGAGATCGCCAAGAAGGCGCATAAAGAGGGCACCACGCTGAAGCAGTCCGCGCTCGCTCTCGGTTACGTATCCGCCGAGGACTTCGACAAGTGGGTGGATCCGGCGAAGATGTGCAGCGAGGGGTGACCTGAGGTTCAGTCGACCTTGAGCGCATGCTTTCCCGAGGTCTCACCGTGCTGGCCATAGCCTGCGCTGTTGGTGCATGCGAGCTACCCGATGGGGCTGGGGTGGAACAGAGGGAACGCATCGTGGACGCCGAACCGTATCGCCACGAAGCATACGCCACAGCACCCCGTGATACGCTGATCACTGATACTGTGATCACGGATGAAGGGTATATGATCCTGAATCATGGCTTCTACGGATGGTCCAAGTGGGATTCGATCGACATCCTGGTCAACGGCACGCGGGTCCGGTCGCAGCTGATGAGTTCCGGGCCTCATACCTCATTGAAATGGACGAACGACCGGTTCGTGTGTTTCTACTTCGGATGCGGCTCGCCTTGCTGGGGAGAACAGTACATCGATCTGCAGGAGGAAGTGCCGATCAAGCAGGTCATATTCCCGATCTGGTCAGACTCCGTCAGGTCTTTGGTCGTTTATCCGGACACGTCTAACTCCTGCTGTGGTCTGATCTTGGAGAACTTGAAAGATGAACGCGAGGTTCGAGTGACCCTTGATACGACGAAGGCCGTCTCGCTTGCTCTATCCTTTGACACCACTTGGGTACACGGCGAGATGTTACACATGAAGCTTCACGGGACCAGCAAGGTGGAACACCTGGACCTCAAGCAGGTCCAATGAGCGAAATACGAAGCGGGACCGGATCCCTCCGATCCCGCTTCCGGGCCAAGGTGAAAGCGGGTCAGTTCTTGATCACCTTCTTCACCGCGGTTCCTTCGCCCACGCCGATGCGCAGGAAATAGAGGCCTTCAGGCAGGTCTCGCACGTCAACCTCGCCGCCGCTGGCACGCAGCGTGGCGCGGAGCACCAGGCGGCCGGTCGCATCAGCGAGTTCGATGGCGCGCATGTTCATGGGCAGCGCATCGTTGGCGCGGATACTGATCACATCGTTCGCGGGGTTCGGGCCTACGGAAACGCTGAAGGCTTCCACTTCGTCCACAGCGGTGGCGCAAGAGCTTGCCTCCGCGAAAAGCAGACCCACTTCGTTGGTGGTCAATGCCCGATCATAGAAGCGGATATCGTCGAGGGCTCCCGTGAAGCCCTCGCCGATGACGGAACCTTCCAGTGATTGCGTGACGAAGTAGGTCTGGCTCATATCCGAAGCGATCAGTACGTTGTCCAACCAGAGCTGATGCGTGCCGTTGTTGTAGATACCCACCAGGTTGTGCCATTGCGGATCGGGGTTCGGCGGATCGATCATGGACCAGAGCTGCTGATCATCCCCGCAGAAGGAGATCGGCTTGTTGAGGTCGTAGAGCGCCAGACCATAGTTCCAGAAGTGGTAGAGCGGGGGCGTGTTGCGCTTGCGGAACAGCCATTCGAGATCGCCCATTTCCGCGGAGCCGCCCTGGTACCAAAGACTCAATGTGTAGGCTTCGGAAGGTGCGATGTCGAAATCGCTGCCAAAGGGGATGGCGATGTAACTGCTGTCCCCTGGAAAGGCGACGGCGCATCCGGGGTTACCGGCGCGGTCCATGGTGGGTTGCACTACACCGATGGTCGTGCCGTCGTAACCGTTGCCGCTGTCGTCATTGGTGCTGCCACTGAAGGTCCAGTGCGCCCGCAATCCGACATTGAGTTGCGCGTTCGCGCCGGTGGCCAGGCCGAGCGCCAGAAGGATCAGCGTGTTTTTCATCGTTGTTGGGTTCCGGTGGTTTGACGCGGGCTTGGTGGTCAGCGGTGCCTGGGCAACAACATCGTTGTGTGTCGCGTCAAGGGCGATCCGCGCTACTTTCGCGCCGTCCAACACGGGGTGCCCGCGCCGAACGGCAGGGCTGAGATCATACCCGAAGAACCTGGGCGGGTAATGCCGCCGAGGGATGTGAGCCCCGGCCAACCGGGGGCGCCCCGTGCGGACCAACAACACGGGGACATGCGCAACAGATGGATCCTGGCGGCGGCGGTCGCGCTCACCACGTTCGCCACGCACGCACAGACACGGCTTTCCGGCACCATCACCGGCGATGGGGGCGAAGCGCTGGAGTTCGTCAACATCATCATCGCCGACGACCAGCGCTTTGGAACCAGTACCGATCGCGAAGGACATTACACCATCACCGGGCTGCGGCCGGGCGATGCGCGCCTACGATTCTCGCACATCGGCTTCGTGCAGGTGGATACGCTGTTGCATCTGGCGGAAGGCGACAACAGGTTCAGCATCGCCGTGCGCGCCAACGCCTCGCCGCTGCGCGAAGTGGAAGTGAGCGCCCTGCGCGCCGGCGACCGCGCGCCCTTCGCCCGGAGCACGGTGACCAAGGAGGAGATCCGCCGCATCAACACCGGCGTGGACCTGCCCTACCTGCTGGACCTGCAGCCGAGCACCGTGGTGACGAGTGATGGCGGCACTGGCATCGGCTACACCGGCATGCGCATTCGCGGCACCGACGCCACGCGCACCAATATCACCCTCAACGGCGTGCCCTTCAACGATCCCGAAAGCCAGGGGGCCTTCCTCGTGAATCTGCCCGACCTCGCGAGCAGCGCCGAAGACATCGAGATCCAGCGCGGCGTGGGTACCAGCACCAACGGCCCGGCCGCCTTCGGGGCCACCGTGAACCTGCGCACCACGGCCGTGCAACGCGAGGCATGGGGGCTGTTGAGCGCGAGCGGTGGGTCGTACAACGCCCAGCGGTATTCGGTGAGTGCCGGCACAGGGCTCATCAAGGACCATTTCAGTCTCGATATGCGGCTCTCGTCCATCACCACCGACGGCTATGTGGACCGTGCCACCGCCGACCTGAAGAGCTATTTCTTCCAGGGCGCATGGATCGGCAGGACAAGCTCGCTGCGCTTCATCACCTTCCGGGGCAAGGAGGTCACCTACCAGGCCTGGGCCGGCGTGGATCCCGCCATCCTCGACACCAACCGCACCTACAACCCGTACAGCTACGCGAACGAGGTGGACAACTACGATCAATCACACTACCAGCTGCTCTTCGACCAGCGCATCGGCAAGAACGCGACGATGAACCTTACGCTGTTCCGCGTGCTGGGTGCGGGCTACTACGAGCAGTTCCGCGCGGACGATGACCTGGGCACTTACAACATGGTGCCCGCTGTGATCAACGGCGACACGATCACCAGCACTGACATCATCCGCCGCCGCTGGCTGGACAACACGCTCACCGGCGCCAACCTCAGCACGGACATCAAGCTGCGCGCGCACCGCCTCGTGCTCGGCGGCAGCTACAGCGACTATCGCGGCGCGCATTTCGGCGAAGTGATCTGGGCGCGCTACGCCGGCGACCGGGACATCCGCGACCGCTACTACGACAACGATGCGCGGAAGACCGACCTCAACGCCTTCGCCAAGTTCACGTACGCCATCAACGGCCGACTCGATATGTACGGGGATGCGCAGGTGCGCCGCGCGGGTTATTCATACCTCGGCTTCAACAACGCGCTCGACAACATCACCCAGGACCTCGGCTGGACCTTCTTCAACCCCAAGGCCGGTGTGCTGTGGCGCGTGCATGAGGGTGGCCGGGCCTACGCCTCGTTCGCGGTGGCCAATCGCGAGCCCAACCGCGACGACCTGGAGCGGACCACGCCGCAGAGCCGCCCCACGAGCGAGCGCCTGTTGGACCTTGAACTGGGCTACGAGCGCCGTAGTGGCCGTATCAGCGCTGGGGCGAACGCCTACTACATGGACTACACGGACCAGCTGGTGCTCACCGGCGAGTTGAACGACGTGGGCGCCGCGTTGCGCACCAACGTGCCGAAAAGCTACCGGACCGGCGTGGAGCTGATGTTCGCCGTGCGCCCGGTGAAGGGCCTGACCTGGCGCGCCAATGCCACCTTCAGCAGCAACAAGGTGAAGGGCTTCACGGAATACGTGGACGACTGGGATACCTGGGGACAGCGCGTCATCGACCACGGCACGGTGGACCTCGCGTTCTCGCCCCGGGTGATCGCGGGCAGTGAGCTCGGTTACCGCTTCTGGGACGGACCGGCGAGCGGCTCGGCGGAACTGACGCTTGTGACCAAGTACGTGGGCAGGCAATACCTGGACAACACGGCCAGTGCCGGCCGCATGCTCGACGCTTACATCGTGAACGACCTGCGCGCCAACGTCACGCTGCGTGTGAAGGGCACCAAGGGCATCGACCTCAACCTCACCTTGCGCAACCTGTTCAACGAGCTGTACGAAAGCAACGGCTGGGTGTACAGCTACTATACCGGCGGTCGCCGCATGGAGATGATCGGCCTTTTCCCCCAGGCGCCGCTGAACGTACTGGGCGGGGTGAGCGTGCGGTTGTGAGGTTGCGGTGGGGCGACACGCGGGGCATCGGCTGAACATTTGTTACACCGAGTGGGTATTGCGGCACGGCCACGGGTCCGATAGTTTTGGCGCCACACTCTGAACCCATGAGTACCCGTACCCTTCTTCTCAGCGCTGTGACGCTCGTCGGCGTCCAGGCGGCCCTTGGTCAGAACCAGTACGATTCCCGCATCGATTCGTACGTCGGTCTGCGTTACCCGTGCGACGGCGGTGTGCAGCCCGTGCTGCGCGTACAGAACGTGGGCAGCGAGACGATGACCAGTTGCGACATCGATGTGCTGAAGAACGGGCTCACCGTAGAGACCTTCAACTGGGTGCTCGGCGTACCTGCGGCCATGAACGAGTTCCGTCAACCCGCTTTGCCTGTTTTGAGCGGCGTGGAACCCGGCGATGAATTGGAGTTCCGCATACTCACCGTGAATGGTCAGGCCGACCAGGGGCTGGTCGAGAACATCATGACCGTGCCGCTCACCGACGAGAAGGGCGATGCCGGAAGCTACCAAGCGCAGGTGAAGGTGCTTACGGACGACAACCCCGGCGAGACCAGCTGGAAGGTGAAGGATGCGCTGGGCAACACCGTGGCGCAGAGCCCGGCCTACACGGAGGCCGGCACATTGACGCAGACGTCCGTAACACTGTCGCCGGACCAGTGCTACAACTTCGAGGTATATGACAGCGGGAACGACGGTTTCGGTGAGTCCAGGGAATTGGGTTACGCGAAGCTCACCAGTCTCGGCGCCGAAGTGGCCGTGGCGGTCGGCGATTTCGGAGGGCTGTACCGCAAGGTGGCGGAAGCGGGCACGGCCGATGGCTGCATGCCCACGCAATTGACCGGCACAGCAGACCCCGTGGTCTCGTGCAACACATGGAACCACATCATCGGCCAGTCCACCCTGTACGCCACGGAGGTTCCGGGCGCTGGTCGGTACCGGTTCCGATTCACCAACGTGTCCGGACAGCCGGCGTACGCGCGCAACATCTCTTCGCCAACGCGGGCGCTTCCGCTGAACAAATGGTATACGCTGCCGCTGAAATCGGGCCGCACCTACCGCGTGCAGGTACAGGCGAGCTTCGACAACGGCGCCACCTACTGCGCTTATGGGCCCGACTGCCTGATCCACATCGGTTACCCGCAGCTGGTCCAGGACCAGTTCCGCTCGGCGGTGGCCGGGGATGATGCCTTCCTGACCGAGCCGGTGTTCACCGTATTCCCGAACCCCTCGGCCGATGGCCGTTTCAGCCTGCACGCGGATGCCTTTGATGCGGAGGAGCCGCTCACCGTGGAGGTCTTCAGCCTGCTGGGCGCCCGCGTTGCGGCCCCGCGCACGATCGCCCTCACCGAGGAGGGCGTTGTGGCGTTGCCGCAGGACCGGCCGTTGGAGAGCGGGGTGTACCTGCTGCGGCTTACCACGGGCGGAAGTGTGACGACGGAGCGGTTGATCGTGCGCTGATAAGGATCATAAGAAGTGCGAATGCGGAAGAGTGCCATGCACCTTTCCGCATTCACGCTTTCATGCTCCGCCGGTTCAGCCGCGCTCCACCCAGTACATTTCCAGTTCGCCTTTGCCCTTGGTCATCACGCGGCCGCGTGGTTCAAAGCGCAGGAAGGCGAGATCCTTCACCTGCTCGTACGTGGCGGTGCTGATGTTCACCCGGCCGGCCTCGCCGCTGCTCTCCATGCGCGCCGCGGTGTTCACGGTATCCCCCCAGATGTCGTAGGCGAATTTCTTCAGGCCAACGATGCCGGCGATCACAGGTCCACTGTGCAGCCCGATGCGCATCTCGAAGGCGGGTTTTCCCTGACGCAAGCGTTCGGCGCGCCGCTGCGCGATGAGATCGCGCATCTCCAACGCGGCCAGCACGATATCCCCGGCGGTCGATCGGCCGGGATCGGGAAGCCCGGCGGCGGCCATGTACGCGTCGCCGATGGTCTTGATCTTCTCCACCCCGTATTTCTCCACGATGCCATCCAATCCCTTGAAGCAGTGGTCGATCTCGGCCACCAGCTCGGCCGCTGAGAGCTGTTCGCTCATGGCCGTGAAGCCCTTGAAGTCGGTGAAGAGCACGGTGGCGACGGGGAAGGTGCGCGCTTCGGCGCTGCCCTTCGCTTTGAGTTCGGCCGCCACCTCCTCGGGCAGGATGTTGTGCAACAGTTCATCACTGCGTTCCTTCTCCTGCTCGATGGCGCGTTTGGCCCGGCTCGTATAGCGCAAGCGGCTGAGCAGGGCCCCCGCGATCACCAGGGCCACGATCACCGAGAAGATGAGGAAGCCACGGCGCGTGCGTTCCTGAGCCAATTGGCGGTCCACCACCATCTGCTTTTCCAGGTCCGTCCGCACCTGGGCCAGGCTATCGGCGATCCGGCGTTCATGGAAGACAAGGGTCATTTCAAGACGCGTCACCTCCTTGCCGTTGTTGGCCTTGTCCAAGGTGTCGTCAAGCCCGATGAATGATCGCTGCATGGCGTAAGCGATCCGGAAATCACCCGCCTGGGCGAACGCGCGCATCAGGCAGTCGGTGCACTCCTTCCGCTGTGCGAGCAGGCCCAGACTATCCGCGATGGTGAGCCCGCGCTGGCAGGCCCGGATGGCGTCGTTGGCACGCCCCAGCTGGAGGAAGGCCTCGCCCGTGTAATAGAAGTTGCGCGCCAGGGGGTCCTTCGCATCAAGTTCGGTGAAGATGGTCCCGGCCGTGTCGAAATTCGCGAAGGCCTCGTTCACGCGCCCTGCCCTGGCAAGCACCTGGCCCAGATTGTTATGCGCCTTGCCGCGATCTAGACGGCTTCCCAGTTGACGGTACAATTCGATGGACTGCCCCAGTTCGTCGATCGCCTTATCATGCTGCCCCAACTCGCTGTGCGTGGTGCCGATGCTGACCAACGCACCGGCGCGGCCTTTCGTTTTGCCGAGATCCGTGTACAGCGTCTCCGCGCGTTCGTAGTTCTCAAGGGCCTTCTCGTATTCGCCGATCCGCTTGTACGTGTTACCTATATTCTGGTATGTGCCGGCCATGCCTTCCCGGTTCCCGAGTTCCTGGTCAATGCGTAAGCTCTGCTGCAGCAGGTCCAGGGCCCTCGGCTGATCACCGAGGTCCTTGTAGACCGTGCTCATGTTGCTGAAGGTGTTGGCCATACGCCCGCGGTCGCCGATCGCTCGCGCCACTTCCAGGCAGCGGTTGAAATAATCGAGTGCCGCTGGCAGGTCGCTCCGCATCTTGTTGCCGACAGCCAGCGTGTTGTAGGCCGTGAATATGGACCTGGGCTCACCGGTCTTGCGGGCCAGTTCCAATTGCATGTTGGCGAGCGTGATACCGCTGTCCGGGCGCTCGAATACGGCCTTCCATGAAAGCGCGCCGATGGCCTTCAGCCGGGCGCTGTCGGGCAGCGCAGCGTTCTTCCATACCGCCCAAAGGGAATCGGACTGCGGGATACCCGTTGACGGGAACAGGACGAAGCAGAGAAGCAGGGAAGGGATAACGCGCCTCACCCGGCGAAGGTCGGGCGGGGGCGCACACCATGGACGGCGCTCAGTACTTCCGCTGGCGCACGCCGTCGATCTCCAGCACCGTGAAGGTGTCCTCGATCGCCACGCCTTTCTCCAGCAGGTCCAGGAGCAGGTGCGCGGCGGCCGTCGGATCCTGGCCGCGATAGCGGAAGAACATCATGGCGGGCGGGTCTGTCACCCCGTTCTTGAAGAGGATCTCGCAGTAGTCCTTGTCGAAGGTCAGGATGATCCGCTGGGTCTGTTGGGCCTTCCTGATCACGAACGGGTCCTTTTCCCTTTGGTGCTCTATGCGTATGCTCGACACATCGTGCCCTGCCGCCTGAAGGAGGGCGATGCTGTGATCGGGGAAGTTCTCGTTGGCCAGGAAACGCATCAGGCCGAACGGCGCATGGGGAGATAGAGGTCGTGCCGCACGCCGTCCCGCAGGTAGGCGAACACGGCCTTCAGGTCGTCACCTGTAATGTGCGGGTAGCTTTCCAGGACCTGGCGCTCGCTCCACCCGTCGGCCAGCAGTTCAAGGACCAACTCCACGGAAATGCGGGTGCCTTTGATCACTGGTTTGCCCAACAGGACGTCCTTGTCGGAAGTGATGCGTTCGCGCCAATCCATGAACCGAATGTAGCGCACTGCCGCCTAGCCGTGTACGGCCTCGCTCATCGCGAAGATGAGCTCGGGGTCCTGCTCGAAGGCCGTGCCCATCACGAGCACATCGGCGCCTGCCTCGCACAGCGCTTTGGCCGTGGCCGCATCGCGAATGCCCCCTCCGATGATGATCGGCAGACCAACGCCCTGGCGCACCGCAGCGATCATCTCCGGGCTCACGGCCCGTTCGGCGCCGCTACCGGTGTCCATGTAGATGGCGCGCAGGCCGAGCAATTCGCCCGCGATGGCCGTGGCCGCCGCGATGCCGGGCTTGTCGTGCGGGATGGGCAGCGTCTGGCTCACGTAGCTCTCCGTGGTGGGCTTGCCGCCATCCACAAGCATGTAGCCGGTGGGGATGGCCTCGATGCCGAAGGCCTTCACCGTGGGCGCCGCCGTCACGTGGTGGCCGATCAGTAGTTCGGGGTTACGGCCGCTGATCAGCGAGAGGAAGAGCACCGCATCGGCATGGCCGCTCAGTTGCGCCGGACTTCCGGGGAAGAGCACCACGGGGTGATCACTGAGCTCCTTCACCCGTTGAACGCAACGGTCGAAGGCGGCGGAGGTGAGCAGGCTGCCGCCCACCAAGAGCAGGTCCGCCTTGGCCATGCACGCGTTCTGCACGGTGCGCTCCAACACCGCCTCGTCCTGCCCGAAATCGGGGTCGATGAGCACGGCGAGGAGCTTCCGGCCGCGAGCCTTTGCTTCTTCGAGTTGTTCAAGGACCGCGCCCATCGGTGCGAACTTAGGTCATGTGGCAAGACGAGCGGGATCGGGATCGGTGGGCTGTGTCTCTCGTTGCTGGAACAAGGGACTTTCCCGCTTGTTGAGCACAGGCAAAGGCTTGTCTTCACATCCACCAACGGCCTACCTTCGCGGCCGCAAAACAGGCAAGGCCTGAACCAATAGCACCATGAGCACCAAGACCGCCGAAAAGTTGAGCTACAAAGTGAAAGACATGGCCCTCGCCGAATGGGGCCGCAAGGAGATCGAACTGGCCGAGGCCGAGATGCCGGGCCTGATGGCGCTGCGGGAGAAGTACGGCAAGGAGAAGCCGCTCAAAGGCGCCCGCATCGCCGGCTGCCTGCACATGACCATCCAGACGGCGGTGCTCATCGAAACGCTGAAAGAGCTTGGTGCCGAGGTGAGTTGGAGCAGCTGCAACATCTTCAGCACGCAGGACCATGCCGCCGCCGCGATCGCCAAAGCGGGCATTCCCGTGTACGCGTGGAAGGGCATGAACGCCGAAGAGTTCGACTGGTGCATCGAGCAGACGCTCTTCGCCTTCGAGGGCGGCCAGCCGCTGAACATGATCCTGGACGATGGTGGTGACCTCACCAACATGGTCTTCGATAAATACCCCGAACTGGTGAAGGGTATCAAGGGCCTGAGCGAAGAGACCACCACGGGTGTGCTGCGCCTGAAGGACCGCGAGAAGAACGGCACCCTGGTGATGCCCGCGATCAACATCAACGACAGCGTTACCAAGAGCAAGTTCGACAACAAGTACGGCTGCAAAGAGAGCGCGGTGGACGCCATCCGCCGCGCCACCGACATCATGATGGCCGGCAAGGTGGCCATCGTGTGCGGCTACGGCGATGTGGGCAAGGGTACCGCCGCTTCACTGCGCGGCGCCGGCGCTCGCGTCATCGTTACTGAGATCGATCCCATCTGCGCATTGCAAGCGGCCATGGACGGCTACGAGGTGAAGAAACTCGTGCCGAACGTGCACCGCGCCGACATCATCATCACCACCACGGGCAACTTCAACATCGTTACCGAGGCCGCCTTCCGCAAGATGAAGGACAAGGCCATCGTGTGCAACATCGGCCACTTCGACAACGAGATCGATATGGCTTGGCTGAACAAGGCCTACGGCAACACCAAAGTGGAGATCAAGCCGCAGGTGGACAAGTACACGATCGATGGCAAGGACATCATCATCCTGGCCGAAGGCCGCTTGGTGAACCTGGGTTGCGCGACCGGTCACCCGAGCTTCGTGATGAGCAACAGCTTCACCAACCAGACACTGGCCCAGCTGGAGCTGTGGAAGAACCACAAGAACTACGAGAACAAGGTGTACGTGCTGCCCAAGCACCTCGATGAGATGGTGGCCAGCTTGCACCTCGCCAAGATCGGCGTGGAGTTGGAGGAACTCACCGACGCGCAGGCCAAGTATATAGGCGTGCCGAAGAACGGCCCCTTCAAGAACGACGCGTACCGCTACTGATCGAGGGTACGAACAACGGAAAGGCCCGGTCGTTCGACCGGGCCTTTCCGTTGTGATCCGTTGGGGATCAATTGTAGATCCTCAGATACGTTCCGTTGAAGGTCGTGTGGTAGGCCTTGAGCGGAAAGGAGGACGGGCCGTCCGTGGGCTGCCCATCAATGATGAGGAAGGCCGAATGGCAGCAGGCCGTGTCGCGTGCGATCACCTCGCTTTCATCAACGGTCACATGGCACAGGTTCTCCGGCTGGTACGGGCAGTGCCGGTCCAGCGCCGTGAATTCGTCCTGGTTCTTGCGGTAAACAACCAGCCCCTGCGAGCCCCCGGTGAGGTAGACCCAGCCACCTACCACCTGCAGGTC